>VYLH01000006.1_pt1 | contig 183573 bp, 150 predicted proteins | sample 5114361 | NCBI WGS metagenome assembly VYLH01 (sample SAMN12291772, study PRJNA351875) | freshwater metagenome | isolation source: freshwater lake | place: USA: Michigan, Kent Lake | collected 2013-08-15
GGGGTCGGTGGTCATTTGGGCAAGGTCTCCGTGGAGATGGTACGGAATCGGCGGCGGATGGGTGCGGCGGCAATCACAAAGAACCAGTGGGACCGGCCTCCGGCCGGTCAACGAGTCAGCCGTGCATCAAGCGGGTGCCTGAGCGTTTGGCGCCGGGGCCCGAAATGCCCCGCACCCTCTCGTCTCTCGATGGCGGGCGGACCGGCTGGAAGCCGGTCCTACTGGGTGCTGCGCTACGTTGCTGCATGCCCCGCCGCATCCTCGTTGTCTGTGGTCATCCCGCGCCCGACAGTTTCTGCGAAGCGATCTGCCGCGCGTACGAGGGTGGTGCCGCCGCCGGCGGGCACGTGTGCCGCGTGATGATGCTCCGCGAGCTGAAGTTCGACCCCATCCTCCACGGCGGCTACCACAACCGCATGGAACTCGAGCCCGATCTGGTCGCGGCTCAGGAATCGATCCGCTGGGCCGAGCATCTCGTGTTCGTCTACCCAACCTGGTGGGGCTCGCTGCCGGCGCTGTTGAAGGGCTTTGTTGATCGCACGTTTCTGCCCGGTTTCGCGTTCAAGTACCGCGAGAACTCGGTGTTCTGGGATCGGTTGCTCGCCGGCCGCACGGCCCGGCTGATCGTCACCATGGATGCCCCGTGGTGGTACGACACGATCATCAACGGCGCCACCTCGCGGCACACCATGGCCACGCCGATCCTGAAGTTCAGCGGCGTGCGCCCGGTGCGGTCGACCGTCTTCGATCAGGTCCGCAAGGCGGACGAGAAGAAACGCGAGAAGTGGCTGAACACCGTTCGAAGGCTCGGCGCATCGGGCGGCTGATCGGAGCGTTCACGCCCCAACCAAGAGATCCCGTGCCCGCCGGTACTTGTCCACCGTGCGCGCCACGACCTCCGGCGGCAGGTCCGGTCCCGGTGCCTGCTTGCCCCACGCGCCCTTGGCGACGAGAGTTTCCAGGTACTCGCGGAGGAACTGCTTGTCGAAGCTCGGCTGCGGGCCGCCGGGGGTGTAGCGGTCGGCGGGCCAGAAGCGGGAGCTGTCGGGCGTGAGGGCTTCGTCGACGAGGATCGGCTCTGTCCCCTCGCGTCCGTCGGCGTGGATGGGAAAACCGAACTCAAACTTTGTGTCCGCGAGCAGGATGCCGTGACGTGAAGCGTGCTCGGCAGCGAGCGAATAGATCGCAATCGACAGCGACCGCAGCTTCTCCATGATCGGCGCACCGACCAGCGCGCACGCCTTTTCGAACGAGATGTTCTCGTCGTGCTTGCCGAACTCTTCCTTTGTCGCGGGCGTGAAGATCGGCTGGGGCAGGCGGTCGCACTGGCGCAGACTCGGCGGCAAGGACACGCCGCAGACGCGGCCGCTCTCTTGGTATTCCTTCCAGCCCGAGCCTTCGAGATAGCCGCGGACCACGCACTCGATCGGAATCACCCGCGCCTTGCGGGCGATCGTCGACCGGCCAACCAGGTCCGTCCGAGTCGTCTGCCCGCGGAACGCCGACTCGGGCACGGTGCCGGCATCGGTCGGGTCCGTCGAAATCAGGTGCGTCTTGCACACGCCGCGCTGCTCGATGAGTCGGAGCCAGAACGTCGAGAGTTCGGTGAGCAGCCGTCCCTTGCCGTCGATGGGTGTGGGCATGACCACGTCGAAGGCGGAGATGCGGTCCGTGGCGATGATGAGCAACCGCGGCCCGCCGGAATCCGGCGGCAGGTCGTACACGTCACGCACCTTGCCGGAGCGTTTGCCGGGGAGAGAAAGGTCGGTGGCGACCACCGGGCGAGGAGTAAGAGCGGCCATCGAGCAAGCGTATCCCTCACGCGGGAGAGCCCCTGCCTTGACGAGCCCCGAGCGTAAGCGAGTGGGTTTCTCCGAATGGAAGCCACCGTGACCCACTCGCTCACGCTCGGGGCTCGTTTCGGCCCGGGATACCCGTTCGCTCGGGCCTTGTGGGGTTGGGTGGAACTACACTCCGAACTCGGCCCGGGGTTCCGTGGCCGCCCGGAGGTTTTCCCGGCATGTTCAGCTTTGCGGTGTTCGATGAGACTGGCGTGCCCCGCAGCGGGTTTGAGCTGCGCGGCGAGCACCTCATCGGCAACGACGACATGCCCGCCGCCGGCGAGATTAAGTTCGCCGAGGGCCTGATCCGGGTCACCAAGGACACGACCGACGCCGCCGGACTCAGCCTCGTTGTCGATGTCCCGGCCCCGCCCGCCGCAGCGCCCGCCGCCGGCGTGCCACCCCTGCCCAGCCCCGGAGCGATCCTCGGCAAGCTCGCCCTCCGCACCTGCTTCCTCCCCAAGCGCGACGAACCCTATTTGCTTTCCGTCGAGCTCGCACGCCACCGCATCATGCTGGTGCTCAACAAGCTCGAAGAGTGGGGCATGTTCGATCTCGCGACCGACCACCCGGTGCTTGCACAGCTCGACAACGCCCGCCGCAAGTTCAGCGAGGCGATCGTTGCCGATCGTGCGACGGGCACAATCGCGACGGGCCAGCCCAGCCAGCGTGCATGGGCCGACAAGCTCGCGTGGGAAGCCCTTGCCCTCGGCCTTGACTGCTCGGAAAAGATCGCCCTCCTCGCCGCGCAGCGCGACGTTCCCGCTCGCCTCAGCGGCCACACTTTCGACGACGCCAAGGCTCGTTACACCAAGCTCGTCGGTGACCCACCTTCGCCTGGCGCCGCCGTCGTCGTTCCCGGCTCAGGCCACGCAGTCGTGCAAGGTGCCCCGCAGTTCGGCGTCGCCGTCAATCCGGGGCAGTTCGCCGAGCCGCTGCAGAAATACATCGCGGGCCTCGACTTTGTGACCATGCCCATCCGCTGGAGCGACCTTGAGCCCGTCGAGGGCAAGCTCAGTTTCGCCGCCACCGACCGCTGGATCGAGTGGGCCATTCGCACCGCCAAGCTTCCGGTCGTCGCCGGTCCCATCCTTGATCTGCGGCCCCAGTGTCTGCCCGAGTGGGCGTACATCTGGGAGAACGACTACGAAACCCTGCGCGACATGATGATCGAGCACATCACCCAAGTGGTGACTCGGTACCGGCGCACCGTCACGCGATGGACCGTCTGCTCCGGCCTGCACGTCAACTCGAACGTCAAGCTCAGCTACGAGCAGATCATGGACCTGACGAAGGTCTGCGTGCTGCTCACGAAAAAGATCCACCCCCAGGCCAAAATCGCCGTTGAGGTCCAGGAGCCGTGGGGTGAGTACTTCGCGCACGATCGCAAGAGCCTGCCTCCGACGTTCTACGCCGAAAGCGTGCTCAACTCCGGCCTCGCGGTAGACGCCGTCGCCCTGCGGCTGCAGCTCGGTGCCGCCGCGTCGGGCCAGACCTCCCGCGATCTGATGGCGCTGTCGAACCTTCTCGACCGTTACGCCGCGATGGAGCGTCCGATTCACCTCACCGCCCTCGGTGTGCCCAGCGGAGCCGCTCCCGCGCCCGCTGCGGTCAAGAAGGACGAAGACGACGAGCCGCTGACCCTCAAGTCGCGTGAACATGTCGCCGGTTTCTGGCGCGTTCCGTGGACCGACGCGGTGCAAGCGACCTGGCTCACCGACGCAATCGGCATCATCGCCAGCAAGCCCTGCGTGCAGAGCATCTGCTGGCAGGATCTCGCCGACGCCCCCCTCTCGCCGCGCCTCCCCGAGATGCCTCTGGGCGGCCTCTTCTCGCCGACCGGCATCGCCAAGCCCGCCGCCGCCCATTTCGCCGCCTGGCGCAACGCGATGAAGGAAAACAAGTCGCTGCTCTGATTCCCAGCCGGCTCCGCCTGTCCCACCCACGAACCCAACCACTCCCATGCGCCGCGGCCAGAGCTACCGACCCAACGACCACGATCCCGAAGCGATCAGCAAGCAAGAGCTGCTCGACGCCGCCGGCATCTCGTCAAAGATCTTCGACTCCATCCGCAAAGCCGCACGCATCAAGGGCCCGTCCCACGGCGGGCTCGAGTGGATGTTCTCCCGCCCTGAGGTCGAAGCGCTCATCCGCAAGGCCGACAGCGGCCTCTTCACCGAACGCGGCAAGCCCGCCGCCGAAGCCTGGCGCGCCCTGCTCGCGGGCGAACTCAAACGCGACGACGAGGACGATGAGTCCGACGACGACTGATCCGGTCTCGCCTGCAAGCTTCATTCACACTCGCTTCTGCTCGTGCAGAAACGCCATTTGCTCCAGATACGGCTTGATGTGCGGATCATCGCTCGCCAGGAAGTGCGCAAAGTCGCCGTCGAATCGCACCCGTCCGTCGTGCAGCATCACAACCCGTGGCCGCAGCGCCCGCAGCAAGCCCGTGTCGTGCGTCACGACCAGCGTTGTCCGCTTCACGCCCAGCCCCGGCGTGCGTTTGTGCGTCTGCCAGATCAATTCGTGCACCTGCCGCGACATCTCCGGGTCCAATCCCGCCGTCGGCTCGTCGTAGAGCACCAGCACCGGATCCATCACGATCGCCCGTGCGATCGCCACCCGCTTGGCCATCCCGCCCGATAGCTCTTCGCGATCACGCTGCATCACCGCGTCCGGATCGAGCCCGACCGCCTCCAACGCCTTTCGCGCCAGCGGCATGATCCGCGCGTCATCCCATTCATGGATTTCCCGCGGCCAAAGCGCGAGATTGTGAAACACGGTGCCCGACAACAACGCGTTCCGCTGGAACACAATCGCCCAGTGGACGCGGATGCGGTCCATCGCATCCTCGTCCAGCGTCGCCAGATCGCGCAAGGGCGAACCCGGCGACTCGTGATCCGCCACCAACACACGCCCCGAATCCGGCTGGTGATGTCCGAAGATATGCTGCAGCAGCACCGTCTTGCCGCAGCCCGACCCGCCGACGATCGCAACGATCTCGCCGCGGCGAACGGTGAGATCCACGCCCTTCAGCACGCTGCGACCGTCAAAGGCCTTGTGCAGGCCTTCGATCACAATCTCGCGATCATCGCTCAACGGCATCAGGAGATGCTAGCGCCGTGCGACGTCTTCACTCGTGCATCCCCATCGCATTATGTCCGTCGTCGCGGATCTTCTCGAGAGCCGTCAGCGCCGCCTTGGCCTCTTCCGCCTTGCCCGCCGCCACTGCTTCCTCCAGATCGATCAACTTTCGAAGGGTGGCAACCAGATGCACGCGATAGTCGTCCGCGAGACGAGCCTTCGCCGCAGCGTCGGGCGCCGCCTTCTCGAGAATATCCCTCGGAACACCCGCGCCCTTGGCTTGGATGCAGCCGCGCTGCGCATCGTTGATCAGCTTGAGGTTCTCGTCCCGCTTGCTCCCGTCCCCGATCTGCCGCTCGAGCGCTTCAAGGCTGCGCTGGATCGCCTTCATCGATCCCTCGACGCTGACGCGGCGTTCGCCGCCCTGACCACCACGCCCGTCCTGGCCCGGGCCGCGACGCTCGTCGGGCCGATCCGGCTGACCACCCTGGTTCTCCCCCGGCTGCTGAAACGCCACCGGCGCGACCGTTGGACCCGACGGACGCAAGAACGCGATCGGAGCAGCGGCCACCAATCCCACGGCGGCGACCACGCAGAGAGGACAGACGCGCATACGAAAATCTCCTCGAAATCGGGCGAGCATGCGAAAGCGACGCTCCGGCGGAGCGTACCAGAGTAAAGCATCCAATTTCGTCGAAAAGTTCACCGCGCCGGGCAATTCGACGCCGCAAAGTCCGTTCATTCCCGGGCCGGGCCACTGCGCGATAGCTGCGCTCGTCCCATCTGATATGCTGTCTTTCCACTGAAGGAGAACTCCGTGCGCCGCGACTCACTCGTCATCACATCACTCGTCGCCGTCCTCGCACTGCCCGCGCTTGCGCAGGACGCCCAGAAGCCCGCAAACCCCAATCAACCCGCTGAAGGAGACCGTCCGCAGCGACCCCGCAACCAAGACGGCCAGCCCGGTAGCGGTGGTGGGGGGCGACAGGGTGGCCCCCAGCTCGGTGCCGAGCGTTCCGCCGCCGCGTGGAAGCTCCAGGCCGAGGGGATCGCCAAACGCTTCGACCTCGACCCCACGAGCACCAGCACGCTCGTCGACGCCTACGTGACCCAACGCAAAGGCAACCAAGCCGAGTCCGACAAGCTCCGTGATGAGATGCGCAAGGAAATGGAGAATGACGCGGGCGGCGATCGCCGCGAGGCCATGCGCAAGATGATGACCAAGCAGGACGAGCAGCAGAAATCCTCTCGCGAAGCCCTTCGCACCAGCATCTCTGGCGTCCTCAAGGGCGAGCAGCTCGACAAAGCCATGAAGTCCCTCGGCTCGTTCAACCGCCAGTGGGATCAGGCGGTCGACGCCGTCGCCTTCTTCAAGCTCGACGCCGCGAAGCAGCAGAAGGCCCTCGAAGCCCTTGAGGATTACGTCGTCACCGGCGGCGAGATCATGTCCAAGGCCCGCGCCATGTTCGAGATCGGTGACATGAGCGGCGGCCAGAAACTCCGCGAAGAAGCCGACAAGGCCCGCCAGCAGTGCATCGACTCCGTCAAGCCCATGCTCACCCAGGAACAGGCCATCAAGTTCGAAGAAGCCCTCCCCCGCGGCATGGGCGGCATGCGCGGCCCGGGCGGCTTCGGTGGTGGCCCCGGCGGCGGCGGCGGCCCGCGCGGCGGCAACTGATCACATCGCCTTCACCCACCAGCAGGACCGGCCTTCGGCCGGTCCTTTTTCATGCGCGACGTCGTTCCTTCAACCCCTCGACGTCGCATGCGTCAAACCATGCTTCTGGCTTGTGCATCCACTGTTGGCGCTACCTGTAGACTCCCCACGAGGTGATCCATGCAAGAGTTCTCCCGTCGAACGCTGCTTCAATCCTCCGCCGCTCTCGCCGTTGGCGGCCTCTCGTGGCGAACCATCGCCGCTCACACTGCATCCAGCTCCGCATCCTCCATCACAGGTGACACCATCGAACATCGCATCTTCGGCAAGACCGGCCTCTCCATCGCCGTCCTCGGCTTCGGCGGAGCCGAGATCGGCTACGAGAACACCGACCAGAAGACGGTTGACGAACTGCTCAACGCGGCACTCGACGCCGGGCTCGATGTCGTGGACACCGCCGAGTGCTACATCAACTCCGAAGAGCAGATCGCCCGCGCCATCGGCCACCGCCGTAAGGACTACCACCTCTTCACCAAGGTCGGCCACTGGGTGCCCGATGGCCAGCCCAAAGACTTCGCCTGGACCAAGGACGGCGTGCTCGCGTCCATCGAGCGCAGCCTCAAGCGGCTCAACACCGACGTGCTCGAACTCGTGCAGCTTCACTCCTGCAACGTCGACATCCTCAAACGCGGCGAATGCATCGAGGGCCTCGAAGCCGCCAAGAAGGCCGGAAAGACCCGCTTCATCGGCTACTCCGGCGATGCCGCCGCCGCTCGCTTCGCCGTCGAGTCCGGCCGCTTCGACACCCTCCAGACCTCGGTCAACATCTGTGACCAACAGTCGATCGAACTGACGCTGCCCATGGCGAAAGAGAAGAACATGGGCGTCATCGCCAAGCGACCGATCGCCAATGCTGTGTGGCGCTACGACGCCCCGCCGAAGAACGATTACCACACCGAGTACTACAGCCGCCTGCAGAAACTCGACTACGACTTCGCCAAGGGCAACCGAGCCAAGGACGCCGGCCCCGAAGGCGCCGCTGGCATCGCCTTGCGCTTCACGCTCATGCAGCACGTCCACACCGCCATCGTCGGCACTAGCAACCCCAAGCGCTGGGCCCAGAACGCGGGGCTTACCAAGGCCGGCCCGCTTACCGACGCGCAGCACAAGTCGATCCGCGAAACGTGGAAAAAGACCGCGCCCGAAAACTGGGTCGGTCAGGTCTAGCGTCGTTCCTCACCCGATCAGCACGCTCGCCACCGTCACGTCGTCCGCGAGCGCGACTTCCGGCCCGGTGCTGAACGGCCCGGCAGCGGCTTGCGCCACGAGCTGCGGTGCCGCATGCGCCTTCACCGACTGGATCAGATTCACAACATCCTCTTCCGGGTTGTTGCTGCTCGACAGCGCCGCCACCGTCCGGTCGAGCCCGAACTCATCGCCCGCCGGGCTCGGCTGCTCGTGCACGCCGTCGCTGTACAGCACGACGCGCGAGCCCGCAGGAACGTCGACAGTCTCCGACGGATACTGGTAGTCGCCGTCGACGCCGATGGGCACGCCGCCGGTGGTCTCGATCCGCTTCGGCTCTCCGCCCGGTGGCTTCAGCAGCCAGTACCCGTGGCCCGCGTCGACGATCGTGATCTTGCACCCGCCGCCGTCCTGCGGCTCAAACACGCCAAACCACAGCGAGATGAACTGCCCTGGGTCGCATCGCGCCGACATGTGCTTGTTCGTCGCGTTGATCACCGCCGCTGCGTCCGTCGTGTGCTGCAGCATCGCGTTGATGAACGCCTGCGCCGTCGCCATGCGCAAGGCCGCGCCCACGCCCTTGCCCGCAACGTCGCCCAAGAGCACCGCCACCTTGCCCCGCGGGTTGCCCGGCTCCATCGCGATCACGTCGAACAGGTCACCGGCCACGATGCGGCCCGGCACGTTGTGCATCGCATAGGTGAACGCACCGACCGTCGCCGACGGCACCGGCATGATCAGGCTCTGCGCATCTCGCGCCGCCTGCAGGTCCGACTCCAGCTTCTTCTGCCGATCCGCCAGCGCCAGCGCGCTGATCTTCGCCATCGACAAGCCGCAGATCTTCGACAACGCCTGGCAGAACGCCGCCGAGTCCGGCGCAATTGCGTCCTCGCTCCCGCGGCTGTCCAGATACAGAAACGCCGCCGGCACCGCGCCCACCATCACCGGCGCGCAGATCGCGCTGTGAATCCCCATGTCGATGATCGACTGCCCGTAGTTCGCGCTGCTCCCCGCGTCGATGCGGACGACCTGCCCCTCGCTCGCCGCCCGAATCAGCGAACGGCTCGGCGAGAACGCCTTCGCCGCCGGAGACTGCCGCCCGAACGTCGTCGGGAACCCGCCCTCGGTCTGCTTCGCGGTCGTCGCGCCCGCCGCACCCGGGATCGGCGTGCCGCCCTGATTGTCCACGCCCTTATACCCGATCAGTTCCACCGCGTCGCTATCGCCCACCCGCTTGATGAACGCTGCACGCGGGAACGAGGTCGCACGCACCAGGACGTCGAGCACAGTGTCCGCCAGCGCCGCCTCGCTGTCTGCTCCCGCGATGTTCGCCGCCGCCTCGATCAAGAGGTCCAGCCGCTCCTGGGCCCGGATCGCCAGTTCGCTCTCCGGCACCTTCTGCACGCGGCTGATCGACGTGCCCGCATCGTCCGTCGTCGCGACAATGCTCGTCGTCGGTCCGCCGCCCTGCAAGAGCACCCGGAAGATCCAAGGCCCGATGCGGATCAGGTCGCCGTGTTGCAGCGGAGCCGGCGCATTGGGCGCCAACTGCACGCCGTTGAGCGTCGTCCCGTGCCGGGACTCCAGGTCAGTCACCAGCCACGAATCCGCCCGCAGCGCGACCTGCGTGTGACGGCGTGACACCGTCTCGTCCAGCAGCCGCACATCCGCGATCCCCGCGCGCCCCAGCACCACCGGCTTGTCCGGAGCGACCTCAATGGTTTCCATCGCCGGCCCGGCAACGACGGACAATCGCAAGGGTTGTGCTTTGATCGAGGTCGTGGCCACAGTCGCTCCCGAAGGAGCCGATTCTAGTGGATCCCGCGGCGGATTTCAGGGCTCACGAGAAGAGTTTCACCGCGGAGGACGCGGAGAACGCAGAGAGATTGCATTTCATTCGAACAAACCGGGACCGTCGGCGCGGGAGATGGGCTGGCCCTGTCAGCCGCGAAGCTTTTCTCCGTCCTCCGCGTTCTCTGCGTCCTCCGCGGTGAACGTCTTCTTACTTCGGCTGCTTTACCGCCGCCTTGCAGATGCCCGCGAACTCCGGCGCCTTGAGCGACGCTCCGCCGATCAGCCCGCCGTCGATGTCCGGGCAGCGGAACAGTTCTTCCGCGTTCGAGGCCTTCACGCTCCCGCCGTAGACGATGCGGGTGCGGTCGGCGACTTCGTTGTTGTACATCTGGGCCAGCAGCTTGCGGAGCTTGGCGTGCACGCCCTGGGCGTCCTCGGGGGTCGCCGTCTTGCCGGTGCCGATCGCCCACACCGGCTCGTAGGCGATGATGACATTCGCCATCGCGTCGCCCGAGATGTCCGACAGCCCCATCCGCAACTGCCGCTGGTTCACCGGATCGGTGTGCCCCGACTCCCGCTGGTCGAGCGTCTCGCCGATGCAGAGCACCGCGGTCAGCCCGGCGTCGATGACGGCACGGGTCTTGGTGTTGATCAACTCATCGGGCTCGCCGATCACATGCCGGCGCTCGCTGTGCCCGCACAGCACCATCTGCACGCCGCAGTCTTTGAGCATCTCCAGCGACACCTCGCCGGTGAACGCCCCGTCGGGCTTGTGGTAGCAGTCCTGTGCGCCCAGCTTCACCGCGCTCCCGCGATCGCGCAGGATGGTCCGCACCGCCAGGAGATACGGGAACGGCGGGAAGACCGCCGTCTCCACGCCGTGCACGGTGTTCAACGCGTCGACCACCTGCCGCGTCAGGTCCGCGCTGGTGGTGCGGTTGGTGTTCATCTTCCAGTTGCCGCCGACAAAGGGCTTGCGCTCGGTCATGGTGTTGCTCCAGTAGAGACGTCCGCCAGAGTGTAGATCCGGCCAAGGCCGATTTGGCGATCGCGCTCGCTCGCGTTTTGCCTCTGCGTGCTTCCCAATATCACCCGCCGCCCCCAGAATTCCCGCCGTTTCCCGCATTCGCGACCCTCACCCCTGCCGAGCCTGCGAAGAATCCCGGTTCAACCTTTCCCTCGGAGCCCCGGATGAGCCGCTCGCCATTCCTTGACCGCCGCACCTTCGCGATCATCTCGCACCCCGACGCGGGCAAGACCACGCTCACCGAGAAGTTCCTTCTCTACGGCGGCGCCATCGCCCTCGCCGGCAGCGTCACCGCTCGCAAGGACCAACGCGCCACCGCCAGCGACTGGATGGAACTCGAAAAGCAGCGCGGCATCTCCATCAGCTCCACGCTCCTCCAGTTCGACTACGGCGGCTTCCGCGTCAATCTCCTCGACACCCCCGGTCACAAGGACTTCTCCGAAGACACCTACCGCGTGCTGTCCGCGGTTGACGCCGTCATCATGGTCATCGACGCCGGCAAGGGCGTCGAGTCCCAGACCCGCAAGCTCTTCGAAGTCTGCCGCCGCCGCGGCGTGCCGATCTTCACCTTCATCAACAAGTGCGACCGCCCGACCCGCCCGCCCCTCGACCTCCTCGACGAACTCGAGAAGATCCTCGAGATCGGCGCGTATCCGATGAACTGGCCCATCGGCACCGGCCCGCTCTTCAAGGGCGTGTATGACCGCCTCGATAAGCAGATGCACCTCTTTGAACGCACCGCTGGCGGCGCGTTCGCCGCACCGTCGCGCGTCGGTGGGCTCGATGATCCCGCACTTCTCTCGATGCTCTCCGCCCCCGAGCACGCCGACTCGATCGACGAGGTCCGCATGCTCGACGACACGGGCGGCCCGGGTGCGGCGCTCGATCCGGCGGCGGTGCTGCGGGGCGAAGTGACGCCGGTCTTCTTCGGCAGCGCGATCAACAACTTCGGCGTCCAGCTCCTGCTCGACGGCTTCCTCCAGTATTCCAGCCCGCCCACGCCCCGCAAGTCCACCACTGGGCCGATCCAGCCCGACGACCCGCGGTTCAGCGGGTTTGTGTTCAAGATCCAGGCGAACATGGATCCCCGCCATCGCGACCGCATCGCGTTTCTGCGGGTGGTGTCGGGCACGTTTGAGCGCGACATGTTTGTCGTCCACGCCCAGAGCGGCAAACGCGTCCGCCTCGGCAACGCGACCAAGCTCTTCGGCAACCAGCGCGAGACCGTCGAGCACGCCGTCGCCGGCGATGTCGTCGGCCTCGTCGGCAACGACCTCTTCGGCATCGGCGACACCCTCGCCGACGACCGCTCCATCGTCTTCGACGAGATCCCCGAGTTCACCCCCGAGGTCTTCGCCAACCTCCACAACCCCCAGCCCGGCAACTACAAGCGCTTCAACCTTGGCCTCGAACAGCTCTTGAAGGAAGGCGTCGCCCGCCGCTTCGAGCCGGTGGGCGGCGGCCAGAAGATCACCCTCCTCGCCGCCATCGGCCCGCTCCAGTTCGAGGTGCTCGTCTACCGCCTGCAAAACGAGTACGGCGCCGAGGCCCGCATCGAGAGCACCCCATGGAAGGTCTCCCGCTGGTGGCGCGTCAAGGGCCAGCCCTCGCCCACCCGCGAGAACGCCGCCGACCTCGAAAACCTCGACCTCCCCGACGGCTCCCGCCTCGCCTTCGACGACCGCGGCCGCTGCCTCGTCCTCTTCACCGATGAATGGCCGCTCCGCTTCTTCGGCGAACGCAACAAGAACGTGGAACTCTCCCCGATCCCATTCGACAAGCCCGCCGCGATCGCGATGAAGGAAACGCCCTGAGCTTGCCGAGCTCGCGACGCCTACTCGCGTCCGTCACTCTTGCCAACCTCAACTCCGCTCTCGTTCGGCACCACCAGATAGAACCGGGCGACCTTCACCTCAAGGGTCTCCGGCCACTGCGTGTCCAGAATGCTCGATGCGCTCTCGCCGGTCACGCTCGTCTCCCGCGATCGCACCGTGTACGAGCCTTCCATTGTGCCCCATGTCGTCTTGATCGGGCAGAAGCTCTCGTACTGGAAGAACTGCGTCGGGCCCAGGATTGGCTGCCGCCCGACGACGCCCTCGCCCTCGACCTGGCGCGAGCGGCCGTGGGCGTCGATGATCGTCCACCGCCGCGACAGCACCTGGACGATGCGATCGGAGTTGTTGCTGATCCGCACCCGGTAGCCAAAGACGTATTCGCCTTCGACCGGGTCGGACTGGTCGGGCAGAAACACCGGGAGCACATCGACGCGGATGTGGCCGCGTTCGGCGGAATCCGCCGCGGCGCTGGGCGGGCGTCCCAGCGGGGTTTGGGCCGAGGATCCGAGTTTGGGTGCGTTTGGCTCCACGTCCAAGCGTAGTGACCGCCGCGAAACACGGAACCCGACCATGAAACAGGGACGATTCCGTCGGTTATGGCACGTGCCGGGCCTGTTGATTCGCCGCCTTCCGCAGCCTCCCGGCGCGGCCCGGCGTGGGTGAACGACCTACCGTTCCTCACTATGACGACCGTTGCCTCGAACCGGCCCTCGATCCAGGGCGGGTCCTCTGCTGCCAAAGCCATGAAACCCTCTGAATCCCTCCCGGCCTCGACCTTTGTGAAGTGGCTCCGGGACATGTTCCTTATTCGTGAGTTCGAGAACCGCACCGCCCAGGCCTATCAGCAGGCCAAGATCGGCGGCTTCTGCCACCTGTACACGGGGCAGGAAGCGGTCGCCGTGGGCACCATCGGTGCCCTGAACCACGACGACCCGATCGTCACCGCCTACCGCGACCACGGCCACGCTCTGGCCCGCGGCATGGACCCGGGGGCGTGTATGGCCGAGATGTTCGGCAAGGCCACCGGCTGCGCCAAGGGCAAGGGCGGCTCGATGCACATGTTCGACAAGCCGAACTGGCTGTTCGGCGGGCACGGCATCGTCGGCGCGCAGACCCCGCTGGGTACGGGTTTGGCGTTCGCCGCGAAGTATGAAGTTGAAGTCATGAAGCGCGGCGTCGATGGCGGCCCGGCGAAGAAGAAGGTCTCGCTCGCCTACCTCGGCGACGGCGCCCTGAACCAGGGTGCGCTCCACGAGGCGATGAACCTCGCCGGGCTGTACGACATTCCGGTGATCTACATCGTCGAGAACAACGGCTACTCGATGGGTACGGCGATCGAGCGCGGCACCACCATGGCGCACGACCTTCGCAAGAAGGCCGAGGCGTACGGCATGCGCGGCGAGATCATCGACGGCCTCGACATCGTGGATCTCTACGACGCCTTCAAGCCGGTCGTGGATTACTGCCGCGAGAACAGCAAGCCGGCGTTCGTGGACCTCAAGACGTATCGCTACCTCGGCCACTCGATGTCCGACCCGCAGAAGTACCGGACCAAGGAAGAGGTCGATCAGTACAAGGCCAAGGACTCGATCGACCGCCTCGCCAGCCAGCTCATGAACGAGCGCAAGGGCCCCGACGGCAAGCCGATCCTGACCGAAGCCCAGTTCATGCAGATCCAGACCGAGGTCAAGGCCGCCGTGAAGGCCGCGATGGACTTCGCCGAGAACTCGCCGATCCCGGATGAGCGGGAGCTGTGGACGGATGTGTTTGTGAATCCGCAGCCGAATCTCTCGCCGCAGGGTGAGTATTTGATCGGCGCGAAGAACCCGCTGCTGTAACGCAGCCGCGCCTCCTCTCCCCGCCTGCGGGGAGAGGACGACTCGATGCAAAGCATCGAGTCAGGTGAGGGGATTGCGGGTACCTAAGCGCTGTAGCACCCGAACGCGGAACACCCCTCCCCGGTCTCGCCAAGCCTCGACCACCCCTCCCCGCTGAAGCGGGGCGGGGAGGCGCGTTACTCGAACTTGATGCCCTGCGCCAGCTCCAGCTTGCCGCTGAAGTTGATGGTGCACGTCTGGCGTCGCATGTAGGCCTTCCAGGAGTCGGAGCCGGACTCGCGGCCGCCGCCGGTGTCTTTCTCGCCGCCGAACGCGCCGCCGATTTCGGCGCCGCTGGTGCCGAGGTTGACGTTGGCGATGCCGCAGTCGCTGCCGGAACCGGCGGGGCTGAGGAATCGCTCGGCGATGCCGGCGTGGCGGGTGAAGATGCAGGAGGACAGGCCCTGGTCGACAGAGTTCTGCATCGCGATCGCATCCTCGATGTCGCGGTAGGTGAACACATACAGGATCGGCGCGAAGGTCTCTTCGCGGGCGATGGGGAGCTGGTTGGTGGCGGGTGCGCGGATGATGGTGGGCTGGACGAAGTGGCCGGAGAGGCCCGCGGCCGGCGCGCGGGTGCCGCCGACGAGGACCGTGCCGCCTTGCTGTTTCGCGGCGGCGACGGCGTGCTCGAAGCCCTCGACTGCACGCGCGTTCACCAGCGGCCCGACCAGCGTGCCCTCCTGCGCCGGGTCGCCAATCCTCACCGACTGGTACGCCTTCGTCAGCTTTGCGAGTAGTTGATCGACCACCTTCTCGTGCGCGATCAACCGCCGTGTCGTCGTGCACCGCTGCCCGCAGGTGCCGACGGCGGCGAACACGATCGCCCGTGCCGCGAGATCGAGATCCGCGTCCTCGTGCACGATCGCGGCGTTGTTTCCGCCGAGCTCGAGCAGGCTGCGCCCGAGGCGTTTGGAAACCACCTCACCGACGCGCCGGCCCATGCGGCACGAGCCCGTCGCGCTGATCAGCGGCAGGCGCTTGTCGGCGATGAAGCGCTCACCGATCACCTGGTCGCTTCCCATCACCAGCGTGAACAGATCCTCATGCCCGAAGCGCGACGCCACCCGCTGCGCCAGTGTGTTTGATGCGATCGCGATGATCGGAGCAAGCAAGCTCGGCTTCCAGACGACACTGTCGCCGCAGACTGCCGCGAGCATCGCGTTCCACGCCCACACCGCGTTGGGAAAGTTGAACGCGCTGATGACGCCCACCGGTCCCAGCGGCAGCCACTGCTCCCGCATCGCGTGCCCCGGGCGCTCGCTGGGCATCGTCAGGCCGTACAGCTGCCGCGAGAGGCCGACGGCGAAGTCTGCGATGTCGATCGTTTCCTGCACTTCGCCCCGTGCCTCGCTGGTGATCTTGCCGACCTCGGCTGTGATGATGGCGCCGAGCGCGTCCTTGTGCACGCGGAACTCGTCGCCGATCGCCCGGACAACCTGTCCGCGCACCGGGGCCGGAACCTCACGCCACTTCGCAAACGCAGCAACACTGCGGGCCAGCGTCTCCTCGTACGTCCGCTCATCGTCGAGCCGCACCGCCGCGATGGGCCGATTGGTCGTCGGGCTGGTCACGACCGCAAGACTCGGATCGTGCGACGCCGGGACATCGAGGATCAGGCGGGGATGATCGAGCAGCGAGAGCGAGGACAGTGCTTCGCGAAGAGTGTGCGTCATGCGGGATGGTAGAAACAGCGAACGCCGTCGCCGTACTCGTGCCAACTCCCAAAACGAAAAAGCCCCGAGCCTGTGCCCGGGGCTTCTGCAATCAAATTCAATCGCTCACTCAGCGAGCCGCGCGACGCAGGGCCTCGGCCTTGTCGGTGCGCTCCCAGGTGAACGTGTCGTACTTCTTGCCCTTGTAGACGATCGTGCCGGGCTTGCGGCCGAAGTGGCCGTGCTTGGCGGTGGGGGAGAAGATCGGCGTGCGGAGGTTCAGCGTCTCGATGATCTTGCGGGGGGTCAGGCCGAAGACCTTGCGGACGGCGGCGCTGATCTTTTCCTCATCGACGGTGCTGGTGCCGAACGTGTCGACATAGACCGACGTCGGCTCGGCGACGCCGATGGCGTACGACAGCTGAATCTCGCAGCGATCGGCCAGGCCGGCCGCCACGATGTTCTTGGCGATGTAGCGGGCCATGTACGCGGCCGAGCGATCGACCTTGGTCGGGTCCTTGCCGCTGAACGCGCCGCCGCCGTGGCGGCCCATGCCGCCGTAGCTGTCGACGATGATCTTGCGGCCGGTGAGGCCGGTGTCGCCGTGCGGGCCGCCGATCTCGAAGCGACCGGTCGGGTTCACGTGCACCTTGATGTTGTTGTTCCACCAGCGGCCGAGCACGGGCTTCAGGATGTGCTGGATGACGGCCTTCTTGAGGGCGGGCTGCTTGCTGTTCCACTCCGGGCCGTGCTGGGTGGAGAGGACGACGGTGTCGACGCGCTTGGGCTTGCCGTTGACGTACTCGACCGTCACCTGGCTCTTGGCATCGGGACGGAGGCCCTTGATCTTGCCGCTGCGGCGGACCGCGGCCTGCTTCTCGACGAGCTGGTGGCTGAGCTGGATGGCCAGCGGCATGAGCTCAGGCGTGTCCTTGCAGGCGTAGCCGAACATCATGCCCTGATCGCCGGCGCCTTCCTTGTCAACGCCCATCGCGATGTCGGCGCTCTGCTTGTTGAGGGCGACGAGCACCGAGCACGACTCGCTGTCGAAGCGCATGTCGCCGCTGGTGTAGCCGATGTCGCGGACGGTGGCGCGGACGACGTCGGGGATGTCGACGTAGGTGTTGGTGGTCACCTCGCCGGCGACGACCACGAGGCCGGTGGCGCACAGCGTTTCGCACGCGACGCGGCTGCGCGGATCGTCCGCGAGCATCGCATCGAGAATGGCATCGGAGATCTGATCCGAAACCTTGTCGGGGTGACCCATCGAGACCGACTCGGACGTGAAGAGCTGCGAACGCGCCATGAAAGTGGACTCCGAGAGTGACGTGCGAACGCGACCCGACCCGGGCCGCGGCAAGGGGCAATTCAATCGTCCCCTAAGGGCCCAGACCATAGGCGAAGGCGCTCAAACTATCCATCCATTCATCCGCATATGCGGATGAATGTGCCCGTTGCCTTCGGTGGCACGCCTTTCCGAGGCGTGTTTCTCATTGCGTTCAGAACCCGCTTCGGAGACGCGGACCACCTAAGCCAAAAAGCCAAAGACAAGAAACCAGAGCCAAGAGTCAGACGCAAAAAAGAAAACCGGGCGACCAGCGCCCGGTTTCGTGGATTCGAGATGTCAGCCGATTCAGCGACGACGACGCGCGAGGGCGAGGCCGGCGATGCCGAGGCCAGCGAGCGCGCCGGGGGCCGGGATCACGGCGATGCCGACGCCGGGGTTGCTCTCGTCCGAGCCAACGCTGCCCATCTCAGCCGCGGGGGCGAAGATGGCGGCGTTGCCGAGGCCGGCGGGCACGTTGATCGCCGACTCGTCGACCACAACGACCGTCATGGTGACGGCGTCAGCGGTCTTCGCCGGGAACGCGGCCGGGGCCGAGGAAACGGTGATCTGACCGGACTGGCCGTTGTTCATAATGAACTCGGCCTGGGCCATCGAGGCGAGCCCGACGACGCCGGCGACAACAACAAGAACGGAACGCTTGGACATAGTCGAGCTCCTGAAAAAAGCGCAATCACGACCGCCCACCGACGACGTGACGGCTCTCCGCAAACATGCCACAGAAAGCACAACCCGACCAGCCGTTCCAGACGTTCGAGACAAGATCGTCGGAAAAGTCCGGCCGCTCACGACGTTACAAGACCCTTCCGGCACCAAAAAGAAACCGGACGCAGGCTGGCTGCGTCCGGTCGTGCGATCTTCATGAAGCAAAATCAGGCCCTGCGGCGGCGGGCGGCGAGCAAACCGACCAACCCCGCCGCGGCGAGCGAGCCGGGCGCCGGGATGATCGTGTAGCTGGTCTCGTACCCACCCACGTTGTCGTCGTAGTACCCCGCCACGGCGTTGAAGCCAAAGGCGTCGGCGATCCCCAGCACCAGGAACCCCGCTCCATCCGGGACAGAAAAGGCCTGGGTCGTGCCGCTGCCGGTGCCGGTCTTGCCGTCACCGATGAAGAAGACCTGCCGCAGGCCGGGGCTGTAACTGGCCTGCTGATAGCTGGCCAGATTGGGGTAGGAGATCCCGCCGGGCGCGCTCAGAGCGGAGATGTCGCCCGCCTCGATGAACACGCCGACGAGCTGGCCGCTGAGCGGGCCGTTGAAGCCGGAGATCGGGCCGACGCTGGGAATGTTGGTGCTCGACGAGAAGTTGCCGCCGTCGGGACCATTCACGTTGGTGCCAGCCCATCCGGCCTGACCACCCGACGAGAACGCGGCGACGCGCCCGGTGCCGGCATTCAGAGCGATGACGTTGGCGAGCGTGCCGCCGCCGCCGCCGCCCGGGGCCGGCGTGCTCACGCCGTAACCGAAGATGTTGGCGGTCGCTTTGACGTAGGTAAAGCCGTTCTGCGCGAGGGATGCGGACGCAATGCCGCAGACGCCAACGATCAGAGCCGCACGAGAGGAAACGATCGACATAACGAATCTCCTGTTCCGCCGTCACTTTGACGGCGCACCCCAACCCGCGTCCCCTCGGCGGGGGGTGTGTAAATAGGACACAGGAAGACGCCCTCGGCCACCAAAATCGCCGCGCCGGCCCCTGGCAGTTGAGCGCGATCGCCCGCACCGCCCATGGCGGGGTGACGGAAGTCATTCTCGTGATGGAGTTTGGCCGTGGAATGCCGGGTCGCGGCGCTTGCCAATCGAGAAGCCAGATGCACGCAGTCGGAGACTGCAGCGCCCACCAAGACACCTTTGCGGTGCCAGCCGCCCCCGTGCCGGGACGAACTTCTTCTCTCGGAAGTTGGTAGGGTGTTCCCGCAGGACGGCATCAAGCCCGCTCCGAGCGTCAGCGAGTGGGACCCCTTCGCGGCAACCCCGCGAACCCCCTCGCGCCCGCCCGGGGCTCGTCCTGAGCCGGCGACCGTGTGTGCCGTGAACTTTGGGATCGGGAAGGTACCGCATGACGACCGCGGAATGTATCTACTGGATCGCCGGCGCCGATGTCCTCGCTCCGTTGGAGGTACGCCCGTGACCTTCACCGTCGTCACGCTCTGGCTCTCCGGCATGCTCCTCGGCGGCATCGGCTCCTTCGTGCTGGCGTGGGCGCTCTTCGCCGACCGCTTCCGCGGCGAGCACGGCCGGCGCCGCTGCCGCCGCTGTTGGTACGAAATGGCCGGCGTGGCGGGCCTGCAATGCCCAGAATGCGGCCACACGGGTCGCGACGAGCGGCAACTGCACACCAGTCGCCGCCACTGGCGCCAAGCTGCCGCCGGATCGCTGGTGCTGCTGCTTGGAGTTGGCTGCGGCTGGTATGCAACGGGGAGTGTGATCGGCTGGCGCAGCGTGGCCCCGCTCGGCGTCATCGTGCGACTTTCGCCGATCATCGGGCGTGAGGCATCACTGCGGGCCATTGCACAGGGGTTTGGCCCCACGAACCAGGTCGCCACCCCGATCGAAGCCGCGTCGGAATGGCTCTTGGTCGGCGCGGAGGAGTTGGCGGTCTCAGTTCTTCATGACAAGAAGTCAAGTCTTGACGAGATCATCGCTGCACGTGACGTTCTGCAATGGATGCGCACCCGAGTTAAAGATCCTTTCGCCGTTCTCGCCGCCTTTTCATCGATTCCGCCGAGCCATCCCGCCTTTCAGGTCATCGGGGATGAGAGCCACCGCCAAGTCGCGTATCTGACCAAGCTCGATGAGAACCTTCTGTGGCTCATGATGCGATCAGTCGCGCTGGAACCAGAGCATGTTGGAGCTCAACTCATTCAAGACGGCCTGAAACCCGAGAATGCTCCGCTCGCCGTTGACTTGGTGCTTTGGAAGCCCGTTCCGGGCGTGACTTGGCCGGAGCTCGCCAGAGCGACTCCCGATGCCATCGCGGTGTTCCTGCGGCGCTGCCGAGAGCGTTACTTCAGTGGCGATGACGAGATGAAGCACCGGGTGACGCGGATCGTCTTTCCGAACGGAAGATTTGTTCCGCCGGGTAATGCGGACTTTGAAGCCATGGCCCGTCACCAGATCGCCGAGATGATGCAAGGCGAGATATTCGAGAAGTGGAATGGCGAGACACTGATCACATTGCAACTCGCTGGCGCTCTTTCACAGATGGCTCCCGAGGTTGCAAGGCTGCTGGACATCGACGCGGTACGGCCGCGGATCGAGGGCATCTTCCGGCTCGGCGTCGCGCCCAAGCAGATGACACCGCAAGTCGTGTCCGAGGCACTCGTCGAAGCGATCTGCATCGGAAGCGACGCAGCGCGGCTTGCCGCACTTCGCATCGCGGACCGTCGCGGCGACTGCGATCAAGCGATGCTCGCCGAAGCGGCCATCGCGGCCGTGCCGTTCGTGCGCGATTCCATCACGCTCGACGCCCTCTGCCGGCGCGTCTTCGATCTCTCGGCCGACGGCGGGGCGTTGCTGGGCGTCGAGCCCCGGATCGATCCCGATCACGAGTACCAATTGGAAGACGCGCTCGTACGAAACCTCGCCGCACCAGGGCAGATCGGCAGCGTCAGCGCCCGTTGGCTCGGGATGATGCCTCGCCCGAGCGACCCCGCGGTCGAGGCGCTGCGTGCCGCGGCCCAGAACGCCACGAATTCGACGTCTTTACGCAACGCCGCCCGCGACGCCCTTCTCCACATCCGCGACCGCGCGAACCCCAGCATCGATCCCTTGACCCCGCTTGAACTTGCGGCACCGAAGTGACATCGACGCGCTCCGGCCGAAGCTGTCGCCGCGCCGCACTCCGCCAGTCCGCCTGTGTGCCGCTCCTCCCATCTCCATCCCCGATACCCTGCCCCCATGCCCGCCGACTCTTCCCGCCGCAACGGTCTCACCTACGCCTCCGCCGGCGTGGACATCAACGAGAAGGACTCGTTCACCGAGTCGCTCGAGTCCACCATGCGCCGCACCTTTGGGCCGCGGGTGATCCCCAACCCCGGCGGCTTCGCGGGCCTGTTCCGGCTCGATTACAAGAAGGGCCTTTTCAGCCGCAACTACAAGGACCCGGTGCTGGTCGCCTGCTGCGACGGCGTGGGCACCAAGGTGAAGCTCGCCGCCGAGATGGGCGTGTACAACACCGTCGGCATCGACCTGGTGGCGATGAACGTGAACGACCTGATCGTGCAGGGTGCCGAGCCCTTGATCTTCCTTGATTACATCGCGGTGCCGACGGTGGACAAGAAGATGCTCGCCGCGCTGGTGGAGGGCGTTGCCGAAGGCTGCAAGCAGTCCGGCTGCGCGCTCCTCGGCGGCGAGACCGCCAACATGCCCGATGTCTACGCCGCGGGCGATTTCGACCTCGCCGGCTTCTGCGTCGGCGTGGTGGAACTCAAGCGTGCGATCAACCCGACCCGCGTCAAGCCCGGCGACGTCGTCCTCGGCCTCGCCTCCGCCGGTATCCACAGCAACGGCTACTCGCTGGTGCGGAAAGTGGTGAAGCACGCGGGGTTGGATCTGGGGAAGGTGTACGAGGAGCTGAACGAGAAATCGCCAAAGGGCCAAAGAGCCAAAGGGCCAAAGAAGAAGAGCGGGAACGGCGCGCCCAAGACTCTCGGCGAAGTCCTCCTCACGCCCACCCGCATCTACGCTGGCAATATCGTCAAGCTCCAACGCAACTATCGCGTCAAGAACGTTATCAGCGGCATGGCTCACATCACCGGCAGCGGCCTCGCCGAAAATCTCGTCCGCTCCATCCCCAAGGGCTGCGACGCCGTCATCGACCGCTCGTCCTGGCCCGTGCCGCCGGTCTTCACGTTCCTCCAGCAGCACGGCAACATCGACGACGAAGAAATGAAGCGCGTCTTCAACCTCGGCATCGGTTACTGCGTGATCGTGCGCAAGGCCTTCGCCGAGAGCATCAAGGAACAGCTCGAGAAGCTGGGCGAGAAGGTCTTCGTGATCGGCGAGATCGTGAAGGGCAAGGGTGTGGTGCGGGAGCGGTGAGCGCTCGTGTCGCGATGTTCGCACCACGTTCGCAACGGCGAACATCCTGCATACGAGCGATTGCCGCTTCGCCTTTAGACTGAAGTTGGCCCCACAGGGGCCAAACTTCAGGAGGCACAACATGCTCCGTTCCCTTCCCGCCGTTCTCCCGATGCTCGGCCTGTCGCTGCTCGCGCACGCCGGCATCACCGTCACCAACGTCGCCCGCTCCGTGCACGCGCAGGCCTGCGGCACCACCAATGCCGGCACCTTCTGCGACTACGACGCTGATCAGAACTACACCACCGGCTTCTGGACCCGCAACGCTCTTGCGGACCGGGTGGCAGATAGCCCCTTCGGCTCGGTGCATTCAACCGCCCAAGCCGTGCAGCACAGCACCGCCACCGATTCGACCATCGAGTGCCAACTGACCATGTACAACTTCATCTCCGCAAGCGGCGACACGTTCGGCGGATCCGAGGCCAAGATCGCATTCGAGGTCCGCTTCTACACACCCGCCAGCGCCGAAATGCACCTCAATACCGAAATCACCGGCGACGGATGGTGGATCGTGGTGAACAAGTTCTCCGGCCGCGAGGTCTTCAGCGGCCGCACCGCGACCTCGACGATCATCCCGATCGACCGCGGCGAGTGGGTGATGCGGATCGAAAACGGCCGCGGTCCCAACTGCGGTCCGTGCTCTCTCAGCATCACCGAAACGCTGAGTGCCATCGTCACGTTCGACTTCGGGCCTTGCCTTGCCGACTTCAACGCCGACCTGCTCGTTGACGATGCCGACTTCTCGATCTTCGCCGTGGCGTACGACGAACTGATCTGCCCGAGCTTTCCCGCGCCCTGCACTGGCGACATGAACAAGGACGGCTATGTTGACGACGCCGACTTCCAGCTCTTTGTCGTCGCATACAACGACCTGCTCTGCCCGTAGTCAGATCTTTCTGATTTCCGCTGCAAGGTTCGGGCGTTGTGCGTGATCTCCTTGGGAAGCCACTGGAGATCACCATGCCCACGCGCCTTTCGCCCGCTCGCAATCACATCGCACGGATCGCCGTCAGTGGCCTCGCGCTGAGCGTCGCGGCGCTCGCCCATTCCGCACCCGTCATCTATAACCTCGGCATCTTCCCCGGCGGCACCGAATCCCACGGCGCCGCTGTGAGCCACGACGCGACCTACGTCACCGGATTCGGCGACTACATCTTCAACAACCAGACTTTCTACTACGCCTTCCGATGGAGCATCGCGGGCGGGCTTGTGAATCTGGGCACGCCGGTGTCGATCTCCACGACTGCGGGAAACTCGATGGACCACGCCGGGCTGGCGATCGCCGGCAACGGCGGCAACAGACTCTTCCGCTGGACCGTCTCCGGCGGCATGCAGAACCTGGGTCTACTCCCGGGCGGCACGCTGGGCCTGGCAACCGGAATCAGCGGCGATGGCACCATCGTCGTCGGCTGGAGCAACGCGCCCGACGGCAACTCCTACGGCGTGCGCTGGGTCCATCCCGGTGGCGGCGGGCTTGTCGCCTTGCCGACGCTGCCGGGAGGCTTCCAAGGAAATTCCGCGTACGGGATCAGTTCCGACGGATCCACGATCGTCGGTGGCAGCTCGTGGAGCGGCTCGGGATACCGCGCGTGCCGATGGCTGCCGGGGAACGTCATCCAGAATCTCGGGATCCTCCCGGGCGGGACCGATTCGCGCGCCTTCGGCATCAGCAAGAACAACGCCGTCATCGTCGGCGATTGCCAGATCCCAACCGGTGACCGCATGTTCCGATGGGTCGGCGCGATGCAGAATCTGGGCACGCCTCTGGGCTCCACCGATTCGTACGCGCGAAGCACGAACTACGACGGCAAGGTGGTGACGGGGCGCGCGAAGATCGCGTTCGTGACATATCGCGCCGCGTACTGGAGCACGACCGCTGGGATTCAGGACCTCGGAACCTACTTCACCTCACTCGGCGGCAACCTCACCGGCTGGGTCCTGCTCGACGCCTGGGGCGTCTCCAACGACGGCTCCGCGATCGCCGGCACCGGCACCTTCAACGGCGCGACGCGAGCGTTTCTCATCAAGGGCCTGCCTTGCCCGAGCACGGCGACGATCATCACCGATCTGGCAAACACCGCTGTGTGCGCCGCCCCGACCTCGAGCGCATCGCTCGCGACCACCATCGACGCCCCCGGCGATGTCACGTACCAGTGGAGCGTCGAATCCCCGCCCAACAGCGGCGTCTTCGAGCCCATCACCGGACCCACCTTCGCCGACACCACCGGCCTCACCTTCGAAGTCGCCGGCTGGGAAGGCCCCGAGATCACCATCACCGGCGCCCGCGCCCCGTCGTGGATCAAGGACATCAAGGTCGTCGTCGGCGTCACCAACCCCTGCGGCACGGTCAACACCAGCGTCGCCCGCGTCGCCCTCTGCACCGCCGATCTCACCTGCGACCTGCAAGTCGACGACGCCGATTTCGTCCAGTTCGCCAACGCCTACAACGACCTGCTCTGCCCCGAGGGCACGCCGGGCCTGCCGCCCTCCTGCCCCGGGGACCTCAACCAGGACACCTTCGTCGACGACGCCGACTTCGTCCTCTTCGCCGAGGCCTACAACGCGCTGTTGTGCGTCTGATTGTGGCGGCACCGACGCCGTGGGCTCAGTTCCCGCGCAGCGAGCGCAGAAGCTCCGCCGGGTTGGTCTTCGCGGCAGTCTCGCGGACCTGCGGCTCGTACTGGTCGTACAGCACCTTGGCGCGTTGGGACTCGCTCTCAAAGAGCGAGCGCAGATCGATGGCACTGACCTGACGTCCGCCGCGGTAGTACTGCTTCGCGACCATGCCGATCGCATACGTCGTCGCGAAGGTCAGCACCGGGCCGGTGCCCCAGTTGGCGGCCGTGCGTCCCATGCCTCCGACGGTCTTCCCCAGCACGCTCCCCGCGAGCCGGCCGAGAAACTTCCGCGTGTACTGCTCGACCATCTGACCGGTGACGCCGACGCCGATCGTCGCAAGGAACTCCTTGATCGACGACGCTCCCAAAGGATGGCCATAGGAGCGCCCGATGGCGTAGACCATTTTCGTCTGCAGCGGGATGATCGCGAGCGTGGCGAGGTTCTGCGGCAGCAGTTCGACCGCGGCGGTGAGAATCGCGTAGCGCAGCACGCTCGAATCAACGCCTGTATCGCGCGGATCGGTGACGCCCGACGCCGCAGCTCCAACGCCGACCGCAGCCGCGCTCGCCAGCACCGGCAGCGGCGGCGGCGCCTGCAGGACGGGCTCCGCCTGTATGCCATCCGAGATCGCGTCCGCCTCGGCGATCTCGCGCTGCGACTGCGTCGGTGTCCGCCCAAGCGCTCGCGCCAGATCTTCCAGGAACGCGCGCTCATCCGGCGTCGTCTTGCCGTCCGCTTCGCAGACGCCAAGAGCGCTCTCCCAGGCCAGTTGACGCCACGCGTCATCCGTCAGCACCGCCGCCTCCGCACCGATCGTCGTCTGCTTCAGCAGCACACGCCGCACTGCCTCGGAGGTGTTCACGTCCCCAAGTCCCTCGACAATCTCGCGCACCTTGGCCCGCTCGGCATCGGACTTCGCGCCGTCCGCGAAAGCCGCGAAGACGGTTAAGGCGGTCAAGGCGCGGACTTCGGGTTTGGGTCTCGTCTCAGTCATGGTTTCACCTCGCCAATGGTATTGGGTGAGCGGATCCTGCCACGTCGTGGCGAACCGGCACCGCAAAAGCAACACCGCCCCGGTGGTGGGCCGGGGCGGCGTCGTATTCGGCAACGGGATTGGTGGTGGTGGGAGTGGACGCCCCGTCGCCTTGTGGTGACCTTTGGTGACCCCCGGCGTGTGAACGCCGCGGGCAAGGCACCTGCTTGGCGGCAGACGGAAAACGCACGTCCTGCCTTGCTTGTTGGCGGAGCACGCGTGCCTCGAACGAGGTCGCTGCACTCTCCGCCGAAAGTGCCGAGGCGTGCTTTCGCACAACACGGCGTGGATCCTGTCTTCGGCTCCGTTCCGACCGTCCTTGGTCGGGGCCTCTCGGTGACGCGGGGGGTGGAGACCGGCGCATCCTTGCGCCGCGAGGCAATTCCCTTCGCAGATCCCCGCGCCGGAGAGGGTCCGGCGCCGAAAACAATCACTTGCTTGTCTGCCCCATCCACCGCCTTTGACAGCAGTGGGGAGGGGCCGAATCCCTGGCGACGAGTTCCCTCGCACACCGCGGGCCAAACGAGCCGGCAAAGCGAGCCGGCAAACCGGGCCGATGGAACGGTTTACGCCGTCCGACCCCATCCGACGCGGCCTTCCTGGCGGCCGAACTCGTCGGATGACTGAGAGGGGCTGACCCGCCGCGGCTCGGCGCTCTTCAGCTCCTCCCGGCGTCCGTGCCGCGCCAGCGTGGCAGGCTCTCCGCCAGCGTGGGCATCTTCTGGAACCGGTCCTTCAAAGTCTGCATCCATGCACGACCTCTCACTTCCAGTCGATCGCGAACACCGATCACCACCACCTCACTCGGGATCTCCGCCAACTCCAGGTGCAGCTTGGGCAACGTCAATCGCCCCGCTGAATCCGGCTCGATCCGCTCCGCAAGCGAGAAGAAATCCGCTTCGAGCGAGGCCTGATCCGAAGCCGGCATGAGCGTCTCGCGTCCCTGGTTCTGCAGGTTGCTCAACCGCTCAAACACGCCTTCGGGGTACAGCCTCAGGAGCTTCCCATCCGCCCACGGCACGACGATCCATGCCTTGCCGTGTTCGGACTCGTTCCACTGCCCCCGGTACTTCGCCGGAATGGCCAGACGCTGCTTCGCGTCGATGGTCAGTTCAGCGTGCCCGGTAAACAGCAAGGAAGCCCCCGACCGATGTCTTTGGTGAGTTCCCGCGTCGGCAACGTGCGACCCGCTCGCTCGCGTTCCGACTTGGGAAGATTACCCACTTCTCGACACTTTGCAACACTTCGCCCCACCAGACCTGCAAATTGTGCAGAAGTCGTGCTCATTGTGGATAGGTGTGGAAAACGCGTCGCTTCGCGCAAGGCCTGCGCCGTATCGCGGCCCTGAGACCACGTCCCAGTACGGCGCAAGTTCCCAAGTCCGCTCGGGTTACTCCCTTCGGTGGCCGAAGCAGGAACCGTGGTTGAGTACCTCCCGCTCCCCGAGACTCGACGCTCGGACGCGCTGGCGGCCCTTTCTCAGTTGCCGACGGGATGCTTCGTCATCGCGTCCGGCTTCGAAGGGGTCCGCGCGGGAGTGGTTGCACGCGCCGCGTCCGTGGTCGCCGACGACCCGCTTTTGGTGTGCGTATCGCTTCGCCGCGGCCACTGGATCGAGCCCCTCATCCGAGACAGCCGCGCCTTCGCGATCAGCGTGATCGATCGCGACGACAAGTTCAGCCTCAAGAAGTTCTGCGACGACGCCCCCCACGAGCAGGATCCGTTCGACTGCACGCCCTGGGAGTCGCTCCAAAGCCAGTCCCCGGTTCTCAAGCGCGCCGCCGTCGGCATCGACTGTGAAGTCGTCCGCCGCGTTGATCTTGAGGCCGACTGCTCGCTCATCATCGGCCGCGTCATCGACGTGCGGCTCGCTGCGACCCAGAACGGCAAATAAGACCCCTTTCGCGCAAGCGAAGGGTCACCTCGACATGTTTATCGCAGACGACGCCGATCCCGCCCCACACGGACGCGATGGCACTCTTTAGCCCTGTGCGTCCAGCACACGCCCAATCGCCACACCCGTCGCCGCCGTGTTGCGTTCGCCCGGCTGGCCATACATCGAAAGCGTGCCGCGGGCTGTGTACGTCGAAGCCGCCGGTGCCGCTGGAGCGGTTCCCAACGTCGCCTTCACTGCCGACCCTGCCACTGTCGCTGCTGAAAGTTTGCTGACCGACGCCGCGAGCTTCTCCGGGCGGGCGATCGCGACCTGATCCACCACGCTGTCGGCCCGGCGCAGCGAGTCAAAGGACTGCCCGCTCGGCGTCGAAGCTGTCGGGCTCACAGGTTTGCGGTTCACCGTCGTCTGATACGCGCCGGCGAGTCGGAGAGCGTTGGGATCGATCCGCGTCATGCGTCGGGTTCCATCGGGTGACAGCTCGCGTCCGTGCGATCACTTCCATGCGATCGAGGCGGGCAGCATAGTGGACGCCAAGGCCGCCGTGGGCGCCCGGAGCCGAAACTCCACGCGAATCGCCCCGCACGCACCCGACCAAAAACGAAAACCCCGCGCATCGCTTGCGCGGGGTTGGTGTGTTTCCGATCAGACGACGCTCACTTGGCCTTCTGCAACAGCTCCGCCACCGCCTTGCCGGTGTCGTCGGCCCGCCGATTGGCCCAGTCCAGCGCCGTCGCGCCGTCCTTGTCCTTCAGCGACGCCTTTGCTCCCAGCGTCAACAGCGTCTTCACCTTCTCCGCGTCGCCTCGGTCGGCCGCGATCATCAGCGCCGTCAGTCCCGCCGCCGACTGCGCATCCAGGTTTCCGCCGCGCTTGTGGATCATCTCCAGCGTGGTGACCGGTGCATCGCTCTCGGCGGCCATGTGCACCGGCGTCAGTCCGTCCAGATCCGCGTCGTTGGCGCCGGCGCCGGCGTTCAGCAACGCTTCGATCTTCTCCTTGTTGCCGGTGCGGATCGCGGTCATCAGCGCGGTGTGGTTCCACTTGTTCTTGGCATTGATGTCGGCGCCGGACTTGATGAGGATGTCCACGCTCTTCGCGTCGCCGCGGGCCGCCGCCATGATCAACGCTGTGAAATTCGCCTCGTCGCGGGCGTTCTTTTCCGCCCCGGCGTCCAGCAGCTTCTGCACCATCGCCGGCGTGCCCCAGCCCGCGGCCCAGATCAGTGCCGACCGCCCATCGCGGCTGCGAGCCTCCAGCTGCGGCTTGGCCGCCAGCAGAATCTCCGCCGCCTTCTCCTGTCCCGCGAAGATCGCCGTCATCAGCGGCGTCATCCCGCGCTGCGCCAGCGGGCCGTCTTCCAGGCCGCTGTCGATCTTCGCTCCCGCCTTGATCTGGGCCTCAAGCCCCGACACGTTGCCCGCTTCCGCCAACCCATGCAGCGAGACCCCGGTCGTCGACGCCGACGGCGCCGCGCCGACATCCTGCGGCAACTGACGAATCGAGTAATACAACACGGCTCCCGCGGCCGCCAACGCGCCGACGGTGATGATGAACGAGAACGGCTTGCGATCCGACATGGGAAATCTCCCGACGGGCCAAGGCCGGATGCCGCGACCCGATACCCCAAGACTATCACACAGACGGCGGCGGCGGGAGAGCGTTGCGCGGAAAGCTCAAAGCAGCAAAGCTCAAAGCAACAAATCAAGGCCGGCCAGCCCGTTGCTTGTTCAAACACCCAACGAAAACACCCGCGCCCATGCGCGGGTGTCTAGACCTCAAACCTCAGCCCTCAGTCCTAAGTCCTCTCCTACTCCCCATCATCATGCGGCTTGTACGCCGCCACCACCGCCGCCTGCACCTGCGGCGGGGTGTGCTCGTCATGGCTGTACTCCATGCTGAACGTCCCCGCTCCGCCGGTCATGCTCTTGAGTTCGTTGGCGTAGTTCTGCAGCTCGCCCAGCGGTGCAACTGCCCGCACCAGGCACGAATCGCCCGACTGCACCAGCGAGTCCTGCACCCGGCCGCGTTTGGTCGAGAGGTGGCCCGTGATGTCGCCCATGTAGCGGCTCGGGGCGTTCACCTCGACGATCACGTACGGCTCCAGCAACTTCGGCTTGGCCTTCGCCACCGCGTCAATGAACGCCTTCTTGCCCGCGGTGATGAACGCGATCTCCTTGCTGTCCACGTCGTGGTACTTGCCGTCGTAGAGCGCGACGCGGATGCCTTGCATCGGATACCCCGCGAACGCGCCGCTGTCGATGATCTGCTTCACGCCCTTCTCGACCGCGGGCCAGAACTGCCGCGGCACCGTGCCGCCGACAACCTCACTGGCGAACTCGAACCCAGTCGGGTGATCCGTCGGCAAGGGCTCGATGCGGAGGAACACCTCGCCGAACTGCCCCGCCCCGCCGGTCTGCTTGCGGTGACGGTGGTGGCCGTCGGCCTGACTGGTAATCGTCTCTTTGTACGCCACCTTGGGCTGGCTCGTCACAAGATCAATGTTGTACTGCTTCTTGAACTTCTCGCACACGATCCGCAGGTGCAGCTCGCCCAAACCCCGCATCACGGTCTGGTTGGTCGCCGCGATGCGTTCGATCTTGAGGCTCGGGTCCTCGGCCATCATCTTGTGCGCCGCCGATGAGAACTTGGTCTCGTCCGCGAGGTTCTTCAGTTGGATCGCCAATCCGTACAACGCCTTGGGCAACGGCAGCGGGCGCAGATGCACCGTGCTCGCCTCCGCCGCCTCGTGCAGGATGCCGTTGAAGTGCAGCTCGTCCACCTTGCTGATCGCCGCGATCTCGCCCGGGCCGACCTCGCTCACCTCAACGTGCTCCTTGCCCTGCAGCTTGAACAGGTGACCGACGCGGAAGGGCTTGTTGTTGTCGTCGATGTACAGCTCTTGCTTGTGCTTGATCGTGCCGCTGTGCACGCGGAAGATGCCCAGTTTCCCGACGAACGCGTCGGTGGTGATCTTGAACACGTGCGCGATCACCTTGCCCTTGGGGTCCGGCTGCGGCACATAGTCCTCTTCGATCGGCTGGCCGTTCTCGTCCTCGCCCTTGCGGATCTCAAGCTCGGGCGGCGAAATCTCCAACGGGCTCGGGCACAGGCTCGCGAACACGTGCAGCAGATCATCGACGCCCGCGCCCGTCTTGGCCGACACAAAGCAGATCGGCACCAGGTGCGCCTCGCCCAGCGCCTTCTCAAACGCCGCGTGCAACTTGTCGGGATCAAACCCCGCGCCCTCGCCCTTCTCGAGGTACGCCATCGTCAGCTCTTCATCGACCTCGATCACCTGCTCGACAATGTTCTTGTGCGCCTCATGCACGCTGGAGAAATCCGTCTGATCCCCCGCGCTGTCGCGCCCGTCGTGCTCGAAGACGTTGATGACCTTCTTGCCCTTGAGCGTGGGCAGGTTGATCGGCAGGCAGATGTTCCCGAACGTCTCGCGGATCTGCGCGACCAGGTCGGGCAGACCATCAGCGTTCTCTTCGATCTTGTTGATGATGATCATCCGCGGGATCTTGCGATCACCCGCGACGGTCATCAGCCGGCGCACGGTCGAGTCGATGCCCTTGTGCGCATCGATCACCACGGCGACCGTCTCCACCGCGGGAAAACACGCGATGGCGTGCCCGAGGAAGTCAACCAGGCCGGGAGTATCGATCAGGTGGACCTCGTGCCCCTCGTAGTCAAAGTGCACGAACGCGGGCTGCAGCGAGTGCTTGTGGTGCTTCTCTTCTTCTGTGTAGTCGCTGACGGTGTTGCCTTCTTCAACAGAACCGGCGCGACTGAGCGCGCCGGTAGAGAACAAAAGCTTCTCGGTGAGTGTCGTCTTGCCGCTGCCGCCGGACCCGACGAGGCAAATATTGCGTACGTCGGCGACGGAGCGGGCAGATGCAGATCCGTGAGCGATTCCATGAGCAGCCATGTGTGCCTTTCCGGCCGCGTGCGAGCTGGGATGGAGCGCCGGGAAGGTGAGTGGCGAAAAAGCGGCTCAGAGCCCGACGCGGAATCCCCAAGGCAAGGAACAAGCAAGCGTCGCGTGCGGCCTGTCGGCCCTCGCCCAAGACAGATCGCGGAGCAACGCACGCCGCGAGGTGTCGGAGGCGAGGACTCATCGCATTCTACCTGTTGCATCGGCCCAGTGGAAGGGCGGGAGGTGTGGATGTCCACCAGAAAAGACAATCGCCGTGCCCGAGAATGAACCCGTTGGTACTCTGGTCGTATGAATGGGGTGCAGACGCAGCTTCAGGTTTGCCCGGAGTGCGGAGCGACTGCCGGGGTATCGCATCGTCTCTCGGATCACTGGATGTCGGCATGGCGATTGGTTCCGCTCGGCCTGACGTGCTGCATCGTGGGGTGGATCGTCCTGAGCGGTGCGTTGTCGGTCGTGAACATCCCAGCGGCCAAGCAGGGGACCGTGTTGGTGCCGTTGCCTCCGCCGCGGGTTGTGAATGAGCATTGGTCGCCGATGCTGACGCTCGGAGGCCTACGGGCGATCGCTAACGGATCGAGTTCGCCGACATTCAAGCCGTCGGACCTTCGTCATTGGCAGGTGGTCGACGAGTACGGGGACAACATGTGCGACGCCCCGTTACAAGTCTCGCTCTTCAACGAGTTTTCGGAAGCGCAGTTGAGAGACGAGTTTCGACTTGGAGCGCCGTTCGAGTGGCTCACGGTGATCGGGCAGGAAGAGTCCCATCGACTTCACGAGCCGCTCGTCCGCCGCACGGCGTCGCCGATCGTTGATTGGAGGCTGCACCGCAAGTTGTGGTTTCCGACCTTGTTTCTTCAGCGCGCCGATGGACGGCCCGATGTCGCGACCATTCACGTTCAAGCCTTGCTCGTGCCCGTTGCCGTCGGAACGGTTCTCTGGATACTGCTTGGAGTTGTGAGATGGCATCACCGAGCATCGGAGCGATGGAAACGGAGTCTGCGCTTGGGGCTCCTCGTTCTTGTCGCTTCGATGTATCTGTTTCCGTCCTGGACTCCCGACCGGGCGTACGTCTTTGGGTCCAGTGGCTGGTCAACACCAACTCGCGTGACGCTTTCCGAAGTCTTCGCGATGTCGGACTCTGCGGAGAACGCGCGAGGATTGGCAGCCGATATCGTTCGTGCGATCGACGAAACACCGCGCCGGGTCGGATGGGTCGGCGCGCCGCGAGACTCTGATATCTTGGTGTGCGGTTACGTCGCCGATCCGAGCCATGATCCGGCAGCAGCCTTCTCGGGTGTGCAAGTTGGGCCATTCCTTCTGGCAAGTCACTGGGAGGTGAAGAACGCTCGCCCTGAGTCGGTCGGCTCGTTCTGGCACTTTTCTGGACCGCTACAAGTGTTTAGGCGAGTGCAGGCTTCAGATCGCGTCACGCTGACGATCGTCGAACTCGGAACGATCTTGCAACTGCTTTCTCTCGTGTTCGGGCCTGTGTACATCACTTGGATCGCGAGGCGTTTGTGGCTGAATCGGCGATCGCGACGCCGTCGGTACGCGAAACAATGCGCGGCCTGCGGCTACCAGCTCGTGCGAACCAGTGAGAGTTAGTCGCCGCGTACCCTTGCTTCCCATGCCCTCCCTCGTCACCCGCTTCGCCCCTTCTCCCACCGGCCACCTCCACATCGGCGGCGCCCGCACCGCCCTCTTCTGCTGGGCCTTCGCCAAAAAGCAGGGCGGCCGCTTCATGCTCCGCATCGAGGACACCGACGCCGCCCGCAGCAGCCTCGAGTCCGCCCGCGGCATCATCGAGGACCTTCAGTGGCTCGGCATTGTCAACGACCTCGGCCCCTACGTGAACCCCGACGGCACCATCGGCCAGCACGATTGGGAAACCACCAGCGGCCGCCCGCCCGTCGGTGAGTACTTCCAGGCCCGCCGCGTCGCGATCTACAACGCGTACCTCGAGCGACTCATCACCAGCGGCCGCGCCTACCCGGCCTTCGACACCAACGAGGAAACGGAGAAGCAACGCGCCGCCGCCGTCGCCGCCAAGCAGACGTATCGCTACCCGCGCCCCGCCGACATCGAGTTCGGCAAGTACACGCCCGCCATGCAGGAGCGCTGGAAGCGCGCCCAGACCGGCGAGCGCCACGTCGTCCGCTTCGCCGCCCCCAACGAGGAGATCGTCGTTCACGACGAAGTCCTCGGCGATGTCCGCTACGCCCCCGGCGAGATGGACGATTTCGTCATCCGCAAGGCCGACGGCTTCCCGACGTACCACTTCGCCGTCGTCATCGACGACGAAACCATGGGCGTGACGCACGTGCTGCGCGCCCAAGAACACCTCAACAACACCCCGCGCCACGTCGCGCTGCAGAAAGCGTTGACCCACCCCGACGGCACCGCCTTCCGCATCCCGCTCTACGCCCACATGCCCATCATCTGCAACATGGACGCGAGCAAGATGAGCAAGCGCGACAAGGCCAAGGCCGCGCGCAAAGCCGCCAAGGACGCGATGGCCAAGGACAAGAGCCTGACGCCCGACGCTCTCCGCGCCGCGATCGAAGCCGCCGGCTCTTCGATCTCAAACCTCAAATCTCAAATCGCATCGTCCCCCGCTCCAAACTCAGCCCTCCAACCTCACACCTCCGCTGACTTGTCACTCCTCCCCGCCTTCCTCGCCGGCGACAACGACAACGTCCAAGTCGCCGAAGCCCTCGCCGCCCACTTCAAGATCGCTCTCCCCGAGATCGAAGTCTGGGACTTCAAGAAGAACGGCTACCTCCCTGAAGCCATCTGCAACTTCGTCGCCCTCCTCGGCTGGAACCCCGGCCTCAAGACCCCCGACGGCAAGGACCTCGAGAAGTTCGACAACGCCTTCCTCGCCTCCCACTTCGGCCTCGACCGCATCGGCAAGACCGCCAGCAAGTTCGACCGCAACAAGCTCCTCTCCTTCAACGCCGACGCCATCAACGCCCTCAGCGACGAAGACTTCGCCACCCGCTGGCGCACCTGGTGCACCGAATTCGAGCCCGCGTTCGCGGCGAAGATCGATGCGGGTGGACCGCCGCGCTGGCTCATCCTCGCTAAAGCCGTCAAAGCCCGCGCCAAAACCCTCCGCGACGGCGTGAAGTCCTCGGCGTTCGTCCTCCGCGACGATCACGCCGCCGACTTCGACCCCGCCGCCGTCGAGAAGAACCTCAAAGCCAACAACAACCAAGGCCTGACGCTGCTCCGCACCGTCTTCGAGCGCCTGCAGACCGTTGACGCATCCTCGTGGAACGCCGCCACGCTCCACGCACTCATCGAGCAAGTCGGCCAGCAAGCCGGCACCGGCCTCGGACCGGTCTCGCAATCCATCCGCGTCGCCATCGCGGGTGCCGCGGTGAGCCCGCCGCTCGGCGAGTCGCTCGCCGTGCTCGGCCGCGCATCGTCGCTGACCCGCGTCGAGACGTGCCTTAAGACACTCGTCACGTAACCGACGAAGGCACCCGGCATCAGGCATCGGATCAAAACGATCCGCAGAACCCGCGCCACGCGTGCGTTCTTGCGCTGCGCTCGGGCCCTTCCTGTCTTGCTCCTCCAACCTCCCCCTCCAACCTCTCTGCTCCCCTCCCTGAGTCGGACTTCGTTCGTACCCGCATTCGCATGCCCAGAGATCGCGATCGCCGATGCTCTCTTCTCACGCGCGGAGCGCGTGCCTCCATTCGATCCGACCTTCCGGAGCCGCGGCATGCTGCGAATGCTCGTCCTTGTCTGTCTCTGCCTCCTCGCCGCGCTCGCTCCCCGCGCCGCGGCTCAGGACGATGCCACGCTCGCCGTCGGCTCCGCTGCTCCGCCGCTGGTCATCGATCAATGGCCCCGCGGCATGCCCGTTACCCGCTTCGAACGCGGCCGCGTCTACGTGGTCGAGTTCTGGGCCACCTGGTGCACGCCCTGCCACCTCGTCGTTCCCAAACTCACCGAGCTGCAGCGCAACAACCCCGCCCTCACCGTCATCGGTGTGGCGGCGTCCGAGCAGGCAACAACAGTCAATCGCGACGACCGACTCGAAAAGGTGCAGAACTACATCACCAAACGCAGCGACGAGATCGGGTACACCATGGCCTACGACGGCAGCGGCGAGACCTGGAGCCGCTGGATGGTCTCCGCTCAACGAGGCGGCATCCCCGCCGCGTTCATCGTCGGCCCCGACGGCCGCCTCACCTGGATCGGTAACCCGCTCGTCCCCGACTTCGAGAAGGAACTCGCCGCCACCCTCGCACGCCCCGATGTGAACAAGACGCCAGCGCCGACGCGATTCACCGGCGTTGTCGCACCGCGGAACACGCAACTCCCGCCGCGAACCCTGGACGCCCCGCCTGCATCCCAGCCCGTCGTCCAAGCCGCGCCCCGCCGCGCCGCGGCACCGTTGCCCCAAGCCTCCGCCGCCCCGCGCTCCGCTCCGCCGCGCGAGTTCCGCATCGAGTTCGTGCCCGATTCCAGCGACTCGCGCGCCCCGCAGCGCACCCCCGCCGCGACGCAGCTCACGATCCCCGAGCTCGAAGCCGCGGCGGCGAGACCAACCGCCAAGCCAACCGCGAGGCCAGCCACTAGGCCAACCGGCAAGCAGGCCGCGAATCCGACCGCCGCTCCAACCAGGAAGCCTGCCAACACGACGGCAAAGTCCCAGCCCCAAGCCACAAAGCCCGCCGCCAAGAAACCGTCCACCACCAAGAAGCCCGCGACACCCGCTTCGAAGTCCGCCGCCAAGCCCGGCACCAAGCCGACCAGGAAGTCTGACAGCACCAAGCGCTGAACGTCGCCGCGCTCGGCCCCGCCTCGCCCGACCCACGCAACAATCCCCGCATGAGCGAGGGCCTCGACCGCTTCGCGTGCTACGAACTCTGCGTGCAGTCGCCACGCCACGTCAGCGCATTCCTCCGCGCCGTGCACGCCAACAAGCCTGTCGTCCTCCGCGAAGATTTCTGCGGCACCGCCGCCCTCTCCCAGCGCTGGCTCGAAGACGCCGCCCGCCTCGGCGAACCGGCTTCCGCCATCGCCGTGGACCTTGAAGAAGAAGTCATCACTCGCGCCCGTCGCGTGCTGCCCTCGTCCCTATCGCTTCAACTTCTCTGCGCCGACTCCACCAAAACCACGAATCCCGATCCCGGCTGCGACATCGTCTTCGTCGGCAACTTCTCGATCGGCTACCTCTACACCCGCCGCGAACTCGTCGACTACCTCGCGCTCTCCCGCTCCCGCCTCGACCGAGGCAACGCTGGCTTTGGTGGCGGCGTCTTCGTCTGTGACACCTACGGCGGGGCCTCCGCGTACAAGCTCGGCTCGCTCACCCGCAAACACCCAAGCCGCGGCCGCGAGATCATCCACTATCACTGGCAGCACGAAGAGGCCGACCCGCTGACCGCGATGGTCACCAACTCCATCTCGTTCCGCGTCGAAGTCGACGGCGAAATCGTGCAAGAGATGCCGCGGGCGTTCATCTACCGCTGGCGACTGTGGTCCATCGCCGAGCTGCGCGAAGCGATGATCGATGCGGGATTCATCTCCACCGAGGTCTACACCGATTGCAACGTCGCCCCCGGCCAGACACCATCCCCCGTGGCTCTGGGTGAACTCAACGACGATTGGATCGTTCTCGTGGCCGGGCGTACCTCAGAACCACCGCCCCAATAGCGCATCCCCGAACATCTGATACCATTACCCTCGCGGTTCGACCATGATCCCGACGCGGCCGGAACTGTTCCGTCCCCGGGGCATTCTCGATCGCTTCATTTCGGGAGACTGGGTATGCGAGGCATTCACGGCACGGCGTTGGTGGCGGGGCTTGCGGCGGCCATCGTGGCAGCGGGCGTTGGATCCGTGCGCAGCGAGGAAAGCCCCGAGCCAATGGGCCAGTCACTCCCACGCACGCCCGCCAACCAGCAACCCAAGCCAGCCGACCAGAAGCCCGCCGCCAAGAAGCCCGATGCAAACAAGCCCGCCGAGAAGCCGAAGGAATCCTCCGCCCTCGGCGTCGGCAACGTCGCTCCCCGCTTCGAGCCCGATTCCTGGATCAAGGGCCAGCCCGTCGGCGGCTTCGAAAAAGGCAAGGTCTACGTTGTTGAGTTCTGGGCCACCTGGTGCGGCCCGTGCAAGGCCGCCATCCCGCACCTCACCAAGACCCAGAAGGACAACAAGGACCTCATCGTGATCGGCATGGCCAGCTTCGAGCGCAAGCCCAAGTCCGGCGCCGACGACCGCAAGGCCAAGCTCGAGAAGTTCGTGCAAGACCAGGGCGACAAGATGGACTATCGCGTCGCCTTCGAGACCGACGATCAGGTCAGCCAGGCCTGGATGGACGCCGCAAGGCAGAACGGCATCCCGACCGCCTTCATCGTCGGTGGCGATGGCAAGGTCGCTTACATCGGCTCCCCCGGCGGCGGCTCGTTCGACAAGGCCGTCAAGGCCGCGCTCGACGCCGCAAAGAAGGGCGGCTGAATAGCCGTCGTCCGATTGCTCACATCACGACCCGCTTCGGCGGGTCTTTTCATGCGCGGGCCGGCATCACACTGTGTCCTGCCGACGTGAGCACTGCAATCGCCTTGTCGAGTGCCTCCTCGCGCACAAACACATAGTCCGTGTCAAAGCTCGCCACCGGCGCGATGCTGATCCCCGCCGCCGCGAGCGGCCCCGCCAGACTCGCGATGATCCCCACCTGATTGAAATCCAGCACCGCGTCGATCACCAGGGCCCTCCACGGGCCCTCCACCTTCACCGCCGGCGGCACATTCCGCGACGGGCACACGATGCTCAGTTCGCCCTTGCTTCGCAGCACGATCGACAGCGTCGCGTCGTGCGCCCACGGCGGCAGTGGCGCCGCCGCGTCCAGCCGGCAGAACGAGTACACGCCTTCCACAACACGGAGCTTCAGGCGGTGGGCAGGGGTTTGCATCGGGGAAGATTACTGCCCCTCGCGTCCGATCGCTGTCTTCCGCCCGGAGGGCGCACGACCGTTGCCGGCGGTTTCAACCGCCGGGTGCCGTGGGTCGCTTGCTCGGAAGCGACCCACGCGAGAGCGTGCCCTGCGAGAAACCGCTCTCCCTCGCCGACGCACCGCAGGCATTCTCATCGCCCCCCGCACCTCGTAGAATCCCAGCCCCAGATTCTGTGTGCGACCCCTCATGAACGACAAAGCCCCCGCCAAACCCGACTCCGCCGCCGCGCCGCTACCCGCCGAGCGTTCGCTCAACTTCCTCGAGCAGATCATCGAGGCCGACAACGCCTCCAAGAAGTGGGGGACGTGGGGCGAGTGGCCCGCCTCCAAGCCCGAAGACACATCCCGCGCCAACACGCCGCGTGTCCAGACCCGCTTCCCCCCCGAGCCCAACGGCTACCTGCACATGGGCCACGCCAAGTCCATCTGCCTCAACTACGGCCTCGCCCAGCAGTACAACGGCAAGTTCAACCTCCGCTTCGACGACACCAACCCCACCAAGGAAGATCAGGAGTACGTCGACTCCATCATCCGCGACGTCAAGTGGATCACCGCCGCCTTCAACACCGGCTCCTTCGACTCCGGCCCCCACGCCGGCGGCCTCTACTACGCCAGCAACTACTTCGAGCAGATGTACCAGTGGGCCATCGAGCTCATCAAAAAGGGCAAGGCCTACGTCTGCGAGCTCAGCGGCGACGAGGTCTCCGCCCGCCGCGGCACGCCCACCGTCCCCGGCACCTCGCCCTTCCGTGATCGCCCCGCCGCCGAGAGCCTCAAGCTCATCGAAGAGATGAAGGCCGGCAAGCACGCCGACGGCACCATGACCGTCCGCGCCAAGATCGACCTCGCCTCGCCCAACTTCAACCTCCGCGATCCGATCCTCTATCGCATCGTCCACGAGGAACACCACAACACCGGCACCGCCTGGTGCATCTACCCGATGTACGACTGGGCCCACGGCTTCGAGGACTCGCTCGAAGGCGTCACCCACTCCATCTGCACCCTCGAGTTCGAGAACCACCGCCCGCTCTACGACTGGTTCCTCGACGCGGTGAACGAAGGCCGCACCCCCGACGGCAGCGGCCCGTGGGGCAAGACCATCCACCACCCGCAGCAGATCGAGTTCGCCAAGTTCCGCCCCACCTACACCGTCCTCAGCAAGCGCAACCTGCTCAAGATGGTCGAGGACAAGCTCGTCAGCGGCTGGGACGACCCCCGCATGCCGACGATCAGCGCCCTCCGCCGCCGCGGCTTCCCCGCCCTCGCGATCAAGAACGCCTGCACCGAAGTCGGCGTCACCAAGGTCGAGAGCTTCATCGATGTCGGCCGCGTCGAGAACGCGGTGCGCGATGTGCTGAACAAGACCGCGCCGCGTGCCATGGCCGTGCTGCGCCCGCTGAAGGTCACCATCGAGAACTGGCCCGAAGGCAAGGTCGACGAACTCGATTACGTCATCAACCCCGAAGATCCCGCCGCTGGCAAACGCAAGGTGCCGTTCTCCAAGGTCATCTACATCGAACGCGAGGACTTCATGGAAGTCCCCGCGAAGAAGTACTTCCGCCTCGCCCCCGGCGCCGAGGTCCGCCTCCGCTGGGCCTACTTCATCACCTGCACCGGCGTGAAGAAAGACGCCGCCGGAAACGTCGTCGAGGTGCTCGCCACCTACGACCCCGCCACCCGCGGCGGCGACGCCCCCCTCGGCCCCGACGGCCTACCCACCAAAAAGGTCAAAGGCACCATCCACTGGGTCAGCGCCGATCACGCCGTCCCCGCCGAGGTCCGCCTCTTCGATCGCCTCTTCAGCGCCGAACACCCCGGCGACCGCACCGGCAATTGGCAGGACGACCTCAACCCCAACTCGCTCGAAACCGTGCAGGCGTTGGTTGAGCCGTGGATCGCGCAGAACGCCAAGTACTACCCCGACGGCTCGCCCGAATCACTCGACGCCAGTAAAGGTGGTGGGGGAGCCGGCTTCGGTGCCCGCTTCCAGTTCGAACGCCTCGGCTACTTCTGCGTGGATCGCGAGTCTTCGGCATCGAAACTCGTCTTCAACCGAACAGTGACGCTGAAGGACAGTTGGGCCAAAGTCGGCAAGGACTGAGACCAGGGAGCACGCCCATGAGCGCCGTCGGGAAACTCGACACAACGAGCAGCTTCGCCTGCAAGCCCTACGCCGCACGCCCGGCCCAGTCCTTCGCCGTCATCCACCAGAGCAACTGGACCATCAAGCCCTACTCCATCCTCGGCCGCGACTCCGCCGCCGACCTCTTCGACCCTCACGCCCTCGCCGTGATCGAGGCCACGCTCCCCGAGCCCGCCCGCACCAAGTCCCGTCCCGGCGTCGCGTTCGTGATCCACCACGTCGCCACGCCCCTCGACTACCTCGTCGTCTGCTGGTGGGACAACGAGAACGAGCTCCTCACCCGCGTCCTCACCCGGAACGCCGCGGCCGCCACCCGCGACCCCGCCACACCCTTCCGCCTCTCCGAACGCGAGTCCTTCTGCGTCTGGGACATGGACATCATGCAGCACGAGCGCGCCGCCTACGTCCGCCACGTCCTCGCCGGGCTTCGCGGTGGGGGCGGGGCCGGAGATCTCGACGCCTACACCGCCGACCGCTTCGACAAGCCGCTCGCGGGCTGATCTGGCTCTGGAAAACCCGAGCAAAGCCGCCCGCAAAACGCCGCCAATCGGTCGCGTGGCGCGGGCCCTCCTTTCCTACCATCCCCCGCAATGGCCGAACGCCCCGAACATATCCGTAACTTCTCCATCATCGCCCACATCGACCACGGCAAGAGCACCCTCGCCGACCGGCTCCTCCAGGCCACCAACGCCGTCTCCGCGCGCGAAGCCAAGGAACAGATCCTCGACTCGATGGACATCGAGCGCGAACGCGGCATCACCATCAAGGCCTCCGCCGTCACCGTCTTCCACCGCCATAAGGCCGGCAGCAAGACCGACGAACTCGAGAACGAATACGAAGCCCCGATCGACGACTCCGGCGCCGCCTCCACCGCCTCCAATCAGGCCGAGGCCGCCGCGCCAGCGCACAAGACCAAAAAGGGCGAGGCCGCCGAATCCCACGGCGACCTCTTCATGCTCAACTTCATCGACACCCCCGGGCACGTCGATTTCAACTACGAAGTCGCCCGCGCCCTCAAGGCCTGCGACGGCGCCATCCTCGTCGTCGACAGCACCCAGGGCGTGCAGGCTCAGACCCTCGTCAACGCCTATCTCGCCGTCAACGAGAACCTCACCATCGTCCCGGTGATCAACAAGATCGACCTGCCTTCCGCGCGTCCGAACGAAGTCGCCGAGGAAATCGAGCAGACCCTCGGCTTCGACGCCGCCGATGCGATCTTCGTCTCCGCCAAGACCGGCCAGGGCATCCCCGAACTCCTCGCCGCCATCTGCGAGAAGTTCCCGCCGCCCCGCAAGCCCGTCGTCAAGCAGCTCCGCGCCCTCATCTTCGACGCCGTCTACGACGACTACCGCGGCGTCATCGTCTACGCCCGTATCTTCGACGGCGAGCTCAAGGTCGGCGACAAGATCCGCATGATGGGCATCGGCCGCTCCTTCCTCGTCACCGAGATCGGCAAGATGAACCCCAAGCCCTACCGCCTGCCCGACGGCAAGGTCGGCCCGGGCGAGACCTGCTACATCGTCGCCGCCATCCGCACCCTCAAAGACGTCCGCATCGGCGACACCATCACGCTCGAAAACGACCCCGCCGCCGAGGCCCTCCCCGGCTATCAGCCGCCGCGCCAGATGGTCTTCTGCGACTTCTACCCCGCCACCACCGAAGACGGCAAGGGCTCGGACTTCGAAGAACTCCGCGAGGCGGTCGAGAAACTCAGCCTCAACGACTCGTCCTTCACCTTCTCGCCCGTGCACTCCGAGGCCCTTGGCTTCGGCTTCCGCTGCGGCTTCCTCGGCCTCCTGCACATGGACATCATCCAGGAACGCCTCGAACGCGAGGGCGATGTCCAGATCATCCAGACCGCGCCCACCGTCTCCTACCACGTTCTCGTCCGCGGCACCGACACCATCACCGGCGCCAACGGCCAGTCCCTCAAGCCCGTCGACCCCTCCTCACCCTTCATCAACGGCATGAACGACAAGGGCGTCCCCGCTGGCTCCCAGCTCCTCGAAGTCCACAACCCCGCCGACCTGCCCAACATGTCGCTCGTCGAAGAACTCCGCGAGCCCGTCTGCCGCGTCGAGATCATGGTGCCCAAGGAATACATCGGCGACATCATGAAGCTCTGCCTCGACCGCCGCGGCACCTACAAGAACCAGTCCTTCGTCTCCGCCGGCCGCGAGCTCCTGCAGTTCGAAGTCCCCCTCGCCGAGATCATCTACGACTTCTTCGACAAGATGAAGGGCCTCACCAGCGGCTACGGCACCATGGACTACGAGGTGATCGGCTACCGCTCCGACGACCTCCACAAGATGGACATCCTCATCAACGGCGACCCCGTCGAGGCCCTCGCCATCATCGTCCACCGCCAGAAAGCCGAGTCCCGCGGCCGCCACCTCATCGCGCGGCTCAAGGAACAGATCCCCCGCCACCAGTTCGAAATCCCGCTGCAAGCCGCCATCGGCAGCCGCATCATCGCCCGCGAAACGATCAAGGCCTTCCGCAAGAACGTGCTGGCAAAGTGCTACGGCGGCGACGTCAGCCGCAAGCGCAAGCTGCTCGAAAAGCAGAAGGAAGGCAAGAAGCGGATGAAGAGCGTGGGCAGCGTGACCATCCCGCAGGAAGCGTTCATGGCGGTGTTGGATCAGGGGGATTGACGAGTGAACCCGAAGCGACTGCTTCTACGCATCAGCCAGAGCCAGGGGAACGTCCGCTTTGGCGATCTCGAACGGCTCGCCGAAGCTCTCGGATTCCGCCTCGACCGAACGTCCGGCAGCCATCGAATCTACATCCATACCGTGCATCGCGACGCGCAACTCAACCTGCAGCCGATCGGCGGCCAGGCCAAGCCCTATCAGGTGCGTCAATTGCTAAAGCTCGTGGAGGAATACGATCTCCGGATTGAGGGCTAGACATGGCGACGCCGAAGTACCACATCAACGTGTTCTTTAGCACCGAGGACAAAGGCTTCATCGCCGATGTCCCCGACCTGAAGTACTGCTCCGCCTTCGGCGAGACGCCCGAGAAAGCACTGCGAGAAGTCATGGTCGCCATGCGCCTCTGGCTTGAGACGGCAAAGGCCGCCGGGAAGCGAATCCCCAAGCCGCGGTACCGGCCGGCGATCTATCAAGCCGCGTCCTGAGGCCTCCCGCTCCACGCTTGCACGCCGAAGCCGCATCTCGTCTACAACGCTGCCATGCCCCGCACCGCAACGCGGTGCCAGAACCGAGCCGGGGGTCGCCGCGAAGCGGCACCTCCGGTAGCCGCCCTCCCCCCTTTTCATGAATCCCGACCCCGAATGGGTCGACGCAGCAAAAGGCCCAATCAACCCCTCACCGCCGCCTACGGACCAGCTCAATACAACTCACAATTCCCTGCATGGAAAACCCCCCTCCTCTTGTACACTGAACAGAGAGGAGTCCCCCATGCTGTTCCGCGCCCTGTCTTCGTCCCTTCTGTGCGTCGGTACGTTGGCGTTCGTCTGCCACAGCGCCTCCGCCGCACCCTCCATCCCCGGCATCGGCGTCTTCTCCTACGGCCAGTTCGCCGCCGACTATCGCCCCTACAACCTCTCCCTCTCCCCCGACGGCTCGCTCTACGCCGGCTCTGACAACAACGCCGAAGCGGGCATGATCCTCACGCGCATCCCCCCCGGCGGCGGCGCCGCCGTGCCCATCACAAACGAACTCATCTACGACCCCGACGGCGTGCTCTTCGACGTGACCGGCTCCTTTAGCGGCGCGCCCGGCTCGCTCCTCGTCGGTTGCACCAACCTTGTCGACTTCCCCGGCCAGATCAAGGTCGTCAAACCCGACGCCACGGTCTTCCTCCTCGTCCCGCCCTCGAGCACGCTCAACAACTGCGACTCCATGGCCTTCAACTCCGCCAACAGCCTCTACATCCACGTCAGCACCAACCAGACCATCGTCAAGTTCTCAGGTCTCGTGCCGCAGGCGGTCATCAACCTCCCCGGCACCGGCGGCGTCATCGCCATCGACGATCTCGACCGCATCTGGGTCAGCTGCGGCGACGGCAATCTCCGCCGCTACGGCCCGAACCACGCGCTCCAGGCCACCATCGCCATCGGCAGCGCCTCGCCCGGGCTCGGCTACTCCGCCGGCGGCGTCTTCACCAAAGGCATCTACACCGTCAACCGTTCCACCGGCGCGCTCTATCGCGTCACAGCCGCCGACACGCTCGAACAGATCGGCTCCGGCTTCCCTAGCACCTACTCCCTCGCCTTCGACGCCGGGGGCAATCTGTACTGCGCCAACTACGACACCGGCGAGGTGCTCCGCTCCGGCTGCGTCGCCGACCTCAACGCCGACGGGCTGGTAGACGATGCCGATTTCTCGATCTTCGTCGTCGCCTACAACACGCTCGACTGCGCCGACCCCACCATGCCGCCGCTCTGCCCGGCGGACCTCAACCGCGACGCGGTCGTCGACGATGCGGACTTCAGCATCTTCGCCGTCGCCTACGACGCGCTCATCTGCGAGTGAGGGCGCGTGCCACTGACCCGTGCCACTGACCTCGGCTCTGCGCGGTCCGTACCGCCGCGTCCATGTCGACACTTCGCATCGACCTTGCCAAACCAAAGTCAGCGGCACGCTGCACATCGCACCCGCACACATCTCCATCACCGCAAGCGCAAACCCGTCCCCCACCCCACAGGTGAAGCCTCCGCCTCTCCTCAGCTTTTCCCCGCCCGGAGGGCGCACGACTGTTGCCGGCAGATTCATCTGCCGGGCAACGCTCTGAATCAACCCCGCCCCGGAGGGGCGGACGAACTGCACCGAGCAGAAGAATCCAGAAAGAGCACAAAGCACGCTGTCTTTCTAAGTCTCTCCGTCTCGTCCCCATGCTCAATCAAGTCCTCACCGGCAGGCGGACCGACCACCTCGCGCCGTTCCACGGACTTCCGATTCCTGAGGTCAGCGTTCCGAACCAATCCACCCCCTCGCGCACTCAACCTCTTCACCAAAGAGGCCCCATGCACCCCACCCTGCTCGCCCTTTCCACATCGCTCGCCTTCTCGTCCTTGTGCGCCATCGCCGAGCCACCCCAACCCACAAACGCTTCGCTCTCCCGCACCTCGACCCCAAGACTCACCCGCACCCTGAACAGAACCCCCGATTCCTCCACGGTTCACTGCGCCGCACAAGATCGCGTCGGCGATCTGTGGTTCGGCACCGGCGGCGAGGGCGTCTACCGCTACAACGCAAACGCCTTCACGCAGTACACCGTTCAAGATGGCCTGCCCAGCAACACCGTTCGGTGTGCGCTCGCCGACGCGGACGGACAACTCTGGTTCGGCACCGATGCCGGTCTCTGCCGCTGGAACGGCGAACGCATGGAGCTCGTTCCACTCCCTCCGCCACCCGTCATCAATGCCACGCGAACATTCAACGAGCCCGTACCGGGCGCACCCCCCGAAGTCTGGAGCCTCCTCCAAGACCGCCGCGGCACGCTCTGGATCGGCACCAACGGAGGTTTGTTCGTTTCCAACCGCGGCATCATCACCCCCTTCCTCGATGATTCCGCCATCGCCAATCCCAGCAAGCTCCACCTGAGAATGGTCAATTCGATGCTCGAAGACCGCGAAGGCAACATCTGGTTTGCGTCCGGAATGCACCCCGGCTTCGAAGGCCTCTGCCGCTTCGACGGCGCAACGCTCACGCAACTCATCCCGGGTGGCCAGCGCTGGATCCGCTCGCTCGTCGAAGACTCCGACGGCACGCTCTGGATGGGCACCCGCAGCGGCGGCGTCTGGCGCTATGACGGCAACGAGTTCACACGCTTCACCGATCAACGCCCGCTCGGTTCCCCTCTGCTCGTTGACCACGCCGGCAACATCTGGTTCAGTGGCGAGGAAGACAACCGCGGCATCAACATGTCCGGCGTCTGGCGCTACGACGGAAAGACCTTCGAGAACTTCAAAATCGAGAGCATCATCGGTGGCTACGGCGTCTGGTCCATCACCCAGGATCGCAGCCACACCATCTGGCTCGGCACCCGCAACACCGGCCTCTACCGCTTCGATGGAAGATCGTTGATTGGTCTTTCCGAGTAGGAAGTTGGCCCGACCACGCCGCGACGAATCGCGATCATCCGCTGCGTTGAGCGGGTGTCCCGATCACCCTCCGCCGTGCCACGCATCATCCGCTGCTTTGAGCGGATGATCGTGCCGACCGTGCAAGCGGGTGCGTTGCACTGATCCGTGCCATGGACGTCGGCTCTGCGAGGTCCGTACCGCCACGTCCATTTCGGCACTTCGCACCGACCTTGCCAAACCAAAATCAGTGGCACGCTGTCACATCGCACCCGCGCAGATCTCCATCACCGCAAAAGCGCACACACCTTTCCCGCCACCCCACAGGCAAAGCCTCCGGTTCTCCTCCGCTTTTCCCCGCCCGGAGGGCGCACGACTGTTGCCGGCAGATTCATCTGCCGGTCTCCGCGCTCATCCCACCCTCCACCGACTACGCTGCCCCATGCAGGCGGCATACGCACTCCAATACGGCAAGCCCAGCGTGGTCACCATCCGCGCATGCCCCGATCCCCCGTGCGGCCCCGATGACCTCATCCTCCGCTCCCACGCCGCCACCGTGGACTCCGCCGATGCCCGCATCCGCGCCATGCGCATGCCCCCCGGCTTCGGCCTCGCCGCACGCCTCGCCTTCGGCATCACCAAGCCCCGTCAGCCGATCCTCGGCACCGCCGTCTGCGGCGAGGTCGTCCGCGTCGGCGCACACGTCACCCGCGCCCGCGTCGGTGATCGCGTCGTCGCCATCACCGGCATGCGCTTCGGAGCCCACGCCGAACTCGTCCGCGTCTCACCCCATCAGCCCATCGCGACGCCGCCGCCGAACTGGAGCGCCCAAGACGCAGTCGCCCTCGTCTTCGGCGGCATGACCGCGCTCTACTACGTGCGCGACCTTGCCCTTGTGAAACCCGGTGAGCAGGTCCTCATCCACGGTGCCTCCGGAGCCGTAGGTACCGCGGCCGTGCAGATCGCTCGCCACCTCGGCGCCGAAGTCGACGGCGTCTGCAGCGGGCCCAACGCCGATCTCGTCCGCGGCCTTGGTGCATCCCGCGTCATCGATTACACGCAGCAAGACCCCACCCGCGAACGCGATCGCTACGACGTCGTGATCGACACCATCGGCGGCCGATCCTTCAAGCACTGGCGCGACACCCTGCGCCCCGGCGGGCGCTGCGCCCTGATCGTCGCGGCCCTGCCCGACTTCCTGACCGCGCTCCGTACGACATACGCCAATCGTCGCGCGCTCGTCGGGGTCGCCCCGGAGCGAGAAGAGAACCTCCGCGAACTCATGCGCCTCGCCGAGATCGGCACGCTGCGGCCCGTCCTCGACACCGTCTTCCCATTTGCAGACATCGTCCAGGCACACACACGCGTCGACACCCACCGCAAACGCGGCAGCGTCGTCGTGACGTTCGGCGAGGTCAAGGACCCACCGTTTCCCGCTCCTTGACACCCAGGAGCGTGGCATTGACCTCGTACAAGTGACCTCGGCTCTGAGAGGCCACTGCCTCCTGGGCCATCACGGCGAATCGCATCGATCTTGCCAAGCCAAGGTCAGTAGCACGCTGACGCCTCAAACTCCCCGCGCACAACGACGTCGTTGCGCGCACACCCCGCGAACACTTTTCCACCCACCTCCCCAGAATCCCACGCAATCGCACCGCACCCCGCCGCGGCCTCGACTTACGCCGTTTCGACCCGCCGTAAGTCCTGATCCCCCCCGCGCACGCCGACGTCGTTGTGCGCACAAACCGGTCCCCCCGCCCCCCTGTAGAGGCTCCACATCGCTGCGTCCGTTGCCTTTCTGCTCCACTGCTCCACTGCTCCACTTCGCCACTGCGCCACTCTCATGTTGAACCACGTCCTCACCTCCCTCCTCCACACCCGCGACTCCATAGCCGACGCCGCGGCCGCGCTCAAACTCCCTCTCTCCGAGTTCATCGCTATCGCGACCTCACCCCAAGCACAACACATCCTCGCCCAGGTCGAAGCCCTCGAAAAGCGCCGCGCCGAAATCCTCCAAGTCGCCGCCCACGCCGCCGCGCTCCAGACCCTCCACACCCTCACCGATGCCGATTCCATCGGCGATGACGACACCCGCAACATTCAGCGCCGTTCCGCCACCGCCATCCTCACCCACGCCCGCGCCGCCGCAAGACTCGCCCTCGACACCAAACGCGCCGAGTCGCTCGCCCTCCACCGCGCCGAACAACGCCAGCGCCGTTCGAACGACCACGACGGCGACCGTGGCTCGGCACTTCAACGCCGATCCATGCGCCAAGACGGCCAATCGCAGATTGCCCCAACGCGTTCGACCTACCGCACACGCCGGATCGCGACACGCATCATCGAGAGTCCGAGAAGCCGGCCGCACGCACGGCACACACCACACACACGGCGCCGTGCAACCTATGGGACGTTCCGCGAGCATCACTTTCCATACCTGTTCGCCAAACTACCGCATTGCATGGCACGCCCCCCGAACACGAGTAGATTTCCCGAGTGTTCCGCTTGAGGCGTTCACCCCGTGGTGGTGGTCGGCGCCCGAACCTGAACGCAATTCAAGGGAGATCTGCATCGTGGGAAATCGTCTTTGCTCGCTCGTCGTCGCCGCCTCGGCCGCCTGCACCGGTCTCGCGCACGCCGGTCTCATCGCCTACTTCCCCTTCACCGGCGGCTCCGTCGCCGACGCCTCCGGCAACGGCGTTGTCGCGACCAACAACGGTGCGACCACCGCCGCCGGCAAACGCGGCCAGGGCCTCTCGTTCAACGGCTCCAGCAGCTTCGTCAACGTCAATCTCAACATCAACGCCGCCGCCCGTCCCAACCTGACGATGGGCGCCTGGGTCAAGGCCGCCGCTGGCAATGGCCTCGTGTCGCAGATCATCTCCCACGACAACTTCGGCTTCGATCGCTCTCTCTGCATCGACTTCCGCGGCGGAACGACCAACTCCTGGTCCGCCTTCACCGGCAACGGCGTGCTCAGCGGCGGCATCCCGGCCGTCGTCGGCGAGTGGGTCTTCCTCGCCGTCGTCTACAACCAGTCCGCCGGCACCGTTCGACTCCACGTCAACGGCCAGAGCTTCACCGCCAAGTCCAACTTCAACCCCGGCTACAACTATCTCAACATCGGCGTCAATCCCAACGGCAACGGCGAGTACTTCAGCGGCTTGATCGACGAAGTCTTCTTCTTCGATGAGGCCCTCAGCAACTCCCAGATCGAGAACCTCCGTCTCAACGGCGTGCCCACCCCCGGCACCGCGGGCCTCCTTGCCCTCGCCGGCATCACCGCCGCGCGCCGCAACCGCCGCCGCAACTGATCCCGCGGCAGTCATCCGTACAACCAAAGTGCCCAACGCAAACACCCGCGACCCGCGGGTGTTTGTGCGCGCCCGGACGCAGTTACGAGCCCGTGACCCAGAGCGCCACCGTCTCGGTCACCGTCAGCGTCACATCGTTCCCGACCGTGACGTTGCCCAGGTTCACATCCGGCTTCACGCGGATCACCCGCTCCTTGCCCGCCGGGCCACGGACCGTGACGGTCCGGAACACTGAGTCCACCGCGAGCACCCGCGCGGTCAGCAGCGCCGTGCTGGTCACGACCATGCCCGGCTTCTCGCCAAGCCGCGTGCGCGACACATCGGTCACCGTCCCCGCGACCGGCTCGCCCTGGGTCGGTCCGACCGAGACGGCCACCGAGTCCGCCACCATCGCGTGCACCGTGTCGCCGACGCGGATCTGAGCGAAGTTCCGCACCTCCGGCCCGCACTTGTACGTGGTGACGACGCCGTCCTCCCACCGCAGCGTCACCTCGCGCGTCGCCGAGTTGATTGCCTCCACCCGCGCCGTGGTCGTCACGCCGTCGGTCTCGGCCCGCGTCACGGTCTCGTCCGCCGACTTGTTGGTGTTGCACGCGCCAAGCACGAGCACGGAACCCAACGCAACGCCCATGACAACACTGCGGACTCGGATCGACTGCATTGAAGAATCTCCGGAAAAGTGACTCGTTGTTCAGACCACAAGACCCCAAGCCTATCCGATCCTGACCCGGCTGTCATCCGCCGCGGACCAAACTACGATCCGGCATGAACCTCGTTGACAAGGTCCGATCGATCGCCGCGGATCTCGCCGCCAAGCGGGGAAACAGCGCGGAATCCTGGGCGCTCGCCGCCCGGCTCCTCGGTCGCATCTGCAACGACGCCGCGGCTATTGAAAAGGTCGTCGCGTCGAAAGAGCCGTCCGCACTGGTGGCCTTGCTCGACACGCTCGAGGGCAAAGCCGCCGCCGCGGCGGCTGTTCCGCTTCCCACGTTCTCCGCCTCCGAACTCGACGCCGCGTACCGCGCGTTTCACAAGCGCCTCAAGGTCAGCCGCCTCGCCGACGAGTCCAAGCTCGGCGGGCGCTACACGTCCGGCGGGCGTCACTCCGAGATCGACGCCATGCAGCCGCCGGATGGCTTCCCTGCCGAGATCTGGCCAGCGCTGGTCCGCGCTGGCAAACTCAAGGACGCCGGCGGCGGGTTCTATCGCGAGCCGTAGCGATGCGACGCCGGCTCGGTCATACGCCGTTCGCACGAGCGGCGTGCGAACGCCGCGGCAGCAACACATGAATCGTGTGCGTTTGCGCGTTCATGGGCGTGTATCGGCAATGCGCTTTTGCAGGGTGTCGATAGACTAGATGTGGGGAGGTGAGAGCGACGTTGGGATTCGGGGCGAGCACGCCGCGATGCTGCGGCGAGGTGGGTTTGGCGGCGAAGGCCGCGGAAAGGGGGCTCCGATGAATGCTCTGCACTCGTTCGACGCCTTCGAGCTGCGTGGCCGCAGCTTCGAGGAGCGGTACTTCCACACCAAGGACGCGGAGTTGGTCGAGAAACTCCGGGCGGTGTTCCAGTGTTGCCGTGATCGTGAGGAGCTGAAGAAGGTCACTGGGTTGCGCGACGAGGCGCTGATTGATCGTCTCGTCGATCTGCATGTCCGCGGCGAGATGATGACGGCGTTCAAGTTGATGCCGCTGGTGGAGATCGCGTGGGCCGATGGCACGCTCGATCACCGCGAGGCGGCTGCGGTCGAGCACGCCGCGGCACGGTTTGGGGTGACTCCGGGGCCGGCGATGGACCGGCTGCGCGAGTGGCTGCGGCGTGGACCGACGCCGGAGTTGCGGGCGCTGTGGGTCCGCTACGCGGAGGAACTCCGCAAGACGCTCACGACGGCGCAACTGGACGAGTTCCGCGAGGATCTGCTCAAGACCGCCCGTGGCATCGCGGATTGCAGCGGCGGCGTGCTGAGCGTGTTCTTCAACACGAGCGCGGCGGAGAAGCGGATCATCGATGAAGTCCAAGCGGCGTTGACGCACCCCAAGCCCGCGGGTGCGACGACGGAGCCGCCGGACCCGGTCGAGAAGATCGGTTGGACGATGATGTGATGGCGGGTCGCAGATGGCGGGGTCCGCTCGCGACGGCGCCGGATCGATCGGAGCATCGTCGGCGGCTGGTGCACTTGATTGCGAAGCTCGACGCGTCGGCTCGGACCTCGTTACCATTGTCGTGCCTGGAGGTCCTTCATGAATCCGACTCGCGTTCTCGTGTTTTCCGTCCCGCTTGCCTTGCTCGCGCTCAGCGGCTGCGAGGCCACGCCCAAGCAGCAGGGGAGTCAGTCGCAACTTACCGCTACCTACAAGATGGGCGCGTTGTCGGCGGTCGTTCCCGCGAAGGTCCCCGCGGTGATGGCCGCGGCGGAGCAGACGCTGCGTGATCGCGGCTACGCGATCGAGTCGAGTGCGTCGACGACCGAGCAGGGCGGCATCATCGCGCGGCCGCCGGCGTACAACCTTGGAAAAACCATGAAGATCGACGTTGCGAGCACCGCGACGGACGAGACGACGATCACGCTTTCGACCAATCCGTGGGACGAGACTTTGCTGCGGATCACGCTGGATCGGATTTTGGCGCGGTTGGGGATGTGAGAGGGAAGGGGAGCAGGGGGGCAGGGGAGCAGCGAAGCAGCGAAGAACAAAGCCGCGGGTTGCCCGCGGCTTTTTGTTGGAATGGGTTCGAAATGTCTGGGACGTTATCTGCGTCGCGTTATCCCTGCACCGCTTCGTACGTTCTTACCTCTTGTCAATCCCCGCGTACGCCACGGCGTGGGGGCCGGTGTAGTCGGCGTCGGGGCGGAAGAGGCGGTTGTCGCTGAGCTGCTCGATGCAATGGGCCGACCAGCCGCCGGCGCGGGCGATGACGAAGCTGGGGGTGAACAGGTCGAGCGGCAGACCGATGCAGTGGTACGTGGTCGCGCTGTAGAAGTCGACGTTGGGGTAGATGCCCTTGGCGGCCTTTTCGCGGTTCATGACGGCTTCAATGGCGGTGCTCTTCTCAAAGAGCGGCATGTTGCCGGTGTCGCGGGCGAGCTGCTCGGCGAGCACCTTGAGGTGGGTGGCGCGGGGGTCGTAGGCCTTGTAGATGCGGTGGCCGAAGCCGGGGATCTTGTCCTTCTTGGCGAGCTTGTCCTGAATGAACTTCTCGCAGTCGGCGACGGTGGGGATCTGGTTGAGCATCTTCATGACGCCCTCGTTCGCGCCGCCGTGGAGCGGGCCACGGAGCGAGCCAATCGCGCCGGTGATGGCGGAGTAGATGTCGCTCTCGGTGGAGATGAGGACGCGGGCGGTGAAGGTCGAGTTGTTGAAGCCGTGGTCGGCGTGGAGGACCAGGCAGACGTCCATGGCCTTGGTCATCGCCGCGGTCGGCTTCTTGCCGTTGAGCATGTAGAGGAAGTTCTCAGCCAAGCCCATGGTCTTGTCGGGGCGGACGAGGGCCTTGCCCTGGCGGTAGTTGTGGAAGTAGGCGAGCAGCGTGGGGACCTGAGCGAGGATCGACAGCGCCTTGTCGCGCAGCGAGGGGATGTCGATGGCGTTGGGCTTGGGGTCGTGCAGGCCCAGCGAGGAGACCAGCGTGCGCACGGCGTGCATGGGCTCGGCGGTCTTGGGGAGCGTGTGGAGGAGTTCCTCGACGCCCTTGGGGATTTCGTAGCGGGCGCGGAGGGCGCTCTCGAAGTCGCTGAGTTCGGACTTCTTGGGGAGGCGGCCGTTCCAGAGGAAGAAGACAGTTTCCTCAAAGGTGGAGTGGGTGGCGAGGTCGCCGATGGGGATGCCGATGTACTCGAGCACGCCCTTCTCCCCGTCGATGAAGGAGAGTTTGGTCTGGGCGGCGACAACGCCTTCGAGTCCTTTGGAGTACGCGGCCATGAGGGATTCCTTCGAGCGGAAAGGTGAACCGGAAAGCCATCCCGGAACCGATTGTCGCGGACGGTCGAAAACGCCGCTCCGGCCCGGGCCCCGACTATAGAAACCGCGCCGCCAACCCTCCAGCGCGGGGAGCGGTTCGACGCCGCATTTCGGGTTGGATTCACGGTTGCGGGACCCTGTCGGCGATGGAGGGGGCAAGGGGGGTGGGTTCGGATCGTCCCGTTTCGGGAGTGGGCGGGCGAATTCCCGCTCACCAACTCTCGTTCTGGATCGCCTTCCCGTACCTCTGCCGCTCATCCGGTGTCACTGCCCCGTACCATGGGGCGTGATTCTTCCTCTCGGCACAGATCGGCCGCTGCGTCGGCCGACGCTGATCAACCACATCCTCATTCTGTTCAACGTCGCGGCGTTCTGCCTGTGCGCGGCGCTCACGGGCTTTGCGGACAAGGAGTTCGGGTGGGTGGTCCGGACGTTTGGTCTGAGCCGGGAGCACATGGACTGGTGGAGATGGATCACGTACGCGTTCGTGCACGCGGACTTGCTGCACATCCTGGGGAATCTGCTGTTCCTTTGGGTTTTCGGGCCCACGGTGGAAGATCGGCTGGGGCGTATCGGCTATGTGGTCTTCGTGCTGCTGGGCGCCGCCGCGTCGGGGGCTGGGCACGTTGCTGCGAGCAAGTTCGCTCTTGTGGTGGGTGCGTCGGGCGTGGTGTCGGGCGTGACGGGCGCCTTTTTGATCCTGTGCCCGCGGGCGAACATCCGCACGTTTGTGTTCTTCATCCTGATCGGAGTGTTCAACATTCCGGCCTTGTGGTACATCGCGTTCTGCATCGCGAGAGACATCATCGGGTTCGGCCACGGCAGCCGCGATGTGTCGTACGCGGCACATCTTGGCGGCTATGCGTTTGGGGCGTCGACCGCGCTCGTGCTGCTGGGGACGAAGATCCTGGCCCGCGAGGACTACGACGTGTTTTACATGATCCGCCAGGCGCGGCGTCGGCGCGAGATCAACGAGGCGGTGCGTGAGGGCCAGCAGCGGCTTTATCGGGGTGCTGGGGCGGCGGACGCGAAGGCGAAGCGGGGCAAGGCGGTGGTCGAGATTCCCGAGGTGCCGCTCGAGATTGCCAGCGCGCGGGCCGCACTTTCCGCGGCGCTCAGCAGCGGCGATCGGGACGGCGTGGTAACGCACTATCGCACGCTGACGACGGTGGTGGACGCGGCGAAGGCGTCGCAGCAGAATTTCAACGCGGCCCTCGAGGTGATGCCAAGCCGTGCGCAGCTTGATTGTGCGAACCGGCTCTTCGAGCTGGGCGAGCGGGCCTTGGCGGCGCGGGCGTACCGAGGCTTTTTGAACCAGTACGAGAGAGATCCGCAGGCGGGCGTGGTGCGTGTGATGCTGGCGCTTTTGATGGTGCGGTACCTGGAGCAGCGCGAACAGGCCCGCGGCGTGCTCGACGACGCGATCCGCGTGCTGACCGAACGCGGCAACGACGATGAGCACCTGTCGCTCGCGCGGAGTCTTCTCGCGGAGATCGGTCCCAAGCAGCAGGCGACCTGACCATGGCACGTACACGCATCAAGATCTGCGGCGTTCGGGACGAAGAGGCGGCGCTGGCCGCGGTTGATTCCGGCGCGGACGCGATTGGTTTCATGTTCGTGCGCTCGAGCGTGCGGTACATCGATCCTGCGGAGGCGGCGGAGTTGATGGCGATGCTGCCGCCGATGGTGGCGAGCGTGGGTGTGTTCATGAACACGCCGATCGATTCGTTCCTCGACATCGAGGAGCAGTGTCCGACAACGCACACGCAGTTGCACGGCGAGGAGAGCGAGGAACTGATCGCGTCGTGCGCGCCGATCATCAAGGCCATTCGGTTCTCGCCGGCGACGATTGCGGAGGATCTGGAGCGGCTGAACGAGAATGAGAATGTCGAGGCGATCCTGATCGACGGCCCGAGCCCGGGTGCGGGCGTGCCGTTCCAGTGGACGGACCTCAAGCCGCACTTGGAGAATTTCGCCAAGCCGGTGTTCCTGGCGGGCGGGCTGACGCCGGAGAACGTGGGCGAGGCGGTGCGAACGCTGCGGCCTTACGGCGTGGACGTGTCGAGCGGGGTGGAACGCGATCGTGGCGTGAAGGACCCGGCGTTGATCGAGGCGTTCTGCGAGGCGGTGCGGCGGGCGGACCTGGGCGGGGACTGAGCCTGAGCGAATGCTGGTGGAAACGTGGGTTATCCCTCACAGAGATCAAACAATCAGTGAAGTTCTCGTCGGTTTTTCACGGAAATAGAAACCCGGTCCATCCGATTTCGTGTGTACTTGTATGCGGTGGGTAGTCGGAGAGGCCCCGCGGTCATGCCGCGGGCGGACAGACGCTTGAGAGCTCTGCGCCGACCGATCCTGGAGGTGCCGCATGCGTGGCAAGATGGCGTTGGTGACCGGGCTGATGCTGGGAGCCGGAGTGCTGGTGGCGGCCGGGCTCATGCCGCACGATGTAAGCGGTGCGGCGTGCCTGCTTGCGATTCTCAGCTGCTGCTCGGTCGTGCTTCTTGAGAGCGACCGGCGGCGGCGGCGCGGTTGTGCGTCGACGTCTGCGTCGCGGTGATCGGGACGTCACTTTGGGAGCGGCTTGCGGAGTGCCGCGGCAACGTCGTCGAGTGATTGCTCGATCGAGCGGCCGTCGATCTCGATGACGTTGTTGGCGAGGGATCGGTAGAGCGGATCGCGCTCGGCAAAGAGTCGGTCGATCTCGTCGAGCACTGATGCGCCGGTGAGGCTTGGACGGGTGGCGAGGTCTGTCGCGCTGAGTCTGGAGCGGAGCGTGTCGGGCGTGCCGCGGAGATAGACGAGGCGTGCGCCTTTGGCGCGGAGCGTGGCGAGCGCGGGTATGGCGCCGTGGGCGGTGGGGGTGCCGCCGCCGAGTGCGAGTACGCCGGCGGCGGTGGAGCGTGGCATCTGAAGGGCGCGGACCTCAGCGTCGCGGAAGGCGGGGAGGCCGAGGGTCTGAATCGCTTCGGCGGCCGAGGCGACGCGCAGCAGGCTGGCGGTGACGATATCGAGATCGACGAAGTCGGTGACGAGGCGAGCGGCGAGGAGCTTGCCGAGCGTGCTCTTGCCGCTGCCGCGGAGGCCGAGGAGGATGGTTTGTGGGGGGAGCACGGTTGGGAGAGAGAGGACTGAGGGATCAGGTCTTGGGACTGAGGGACTGAGAAACTGGTAGCAATCGACGGCTGGGAGTGCTTTGGTTGGTTCAATGCTCGCCCCCACGCCGCGTGTGAAGACCGAAGTCCTAAGCCCTAGGTCCGAAGTCCTCACCCCTCCCGCCTCCCCACAGACTATCGCAATAGCACCCCGGTCACCAAAGAAAAAAGCAGGCTCGCGCCTGCTCTTTCGTGAATCGTGTTCTCTTTGTGGGTCTCAGGCGCGGCTCTGGTAGCTGCCGTCTTCGGTCGAGATGCGGATGGTCTCGCCCTGCTTGATGAACGCGGGAACGCGGACTTTGAGGCCGGTCTCGCACTCGGCGTCCTTGGTCTGGTTGGTGACGGTGGCGCCCTTCACTTCGGGCGGGCAGTCGGTGATCGTCAGCTCGACGGTGGGGGGGAGCTCGATGGTGATGGGGTTGCCGTCGAAGAGCAGGACGGTGCACTTGCTGTTGGCGCGGATGTACTTGAGGGTCTTGCCCAGGAGCTGCTCGTTGAGCTGGTACTGCTCATACGACTCGGTGTCCATGAACGTCGCGCCCTGGCTGTCGGAGTACAGGTACTCCATCTCGCGGCGGTCGAGGTCGAGGATCTCGATGTCTTCCGAGGGCTGCATGCGCTTGTCGAGCGTCTTGGCCGCGATGATCTCGCGATAGGTGAGCTGCACGAAGGCACGCAGGTTGCCCGGGGTGCGGTGCTCAACACCGACCACCACGCACATCTTGCCGTCCATCTTGAAGCCCATCCCCGGACGCATGTCGCTCGCCTTCATCGTTGCCTTCCCGTGCGGCCGGGCCGCGGTGCTGACCAGACTCGACCCGAAACCCGACGCCGGGAACGCGAGCCGAAACCGTGCCCGATTCGCCTCGCAAGTTGCCGTTGGACCGGCGGTTGCGGGGCGGCGGACGGTGTGAATCCTCGATCAAGACGGGTCGGAAACCCGGCGGAATCAAGGGGCGGATGATAGGCTCCGGGCGTTCGATGATCGACCTCGCACCTGCGTCTGCTCAGGGCATCGCAGGCGAACACTTTGGCATCTGTCCGGGCCTGCTTGCGGCGCCGGCGCTTTTCAGGAGACCTCCATGCTCGCGGAACCGAACTTTGCCACGCTGTCTCGCCGCGGATTCCTCGGAGCGGCGGCTGCCGCGGCGGGGACTGTGTTGTTGCCGGGGCGCGGATGGGCGCGCCAACCTGCGGCGGGGACGACGTGGTTTGAGTGGAAGAAGCTGACGCAGAACGTGTATGTCGCGGCGGGAGAGGGCGGGAATTCGATCGCGATCGTGGGCAAGGGCGAGTTGATCCTTGTGGACTCGAAGAACCCCGGATTTGGCGCCACGCTGCGACGCGAGGCGGAGGCGTTGGGCCTTGGCCCGGTGCGGACGTTGATCAACACGCATCACCATGCCGATCACGTCGGCGGCAACAGCGCGTTCACCAAGGACTGTGTGGTGCTCGCGCACGCCAACGCGAAGCCGCGATTCGCGGCCCAGGAGAAGCGGCTGGTTGATGGCGGACGCAACTCGATCGGCCAGGTCGCGAAGAACCCCAAGAGCGGGAAAGAAGCGGTGATCAAGGACCTGGAGGCGTACGTTGCCTCGGCACCGAAGGCGTCGGACTTTGAGCCCACGAAGACGATCGCGGCGAGCGAGACGTTGACCATCGCCGGAGTTAAGATCGAACTCACGCATGTCGGGAACGGTCACACCGACAACGATTTGATTGTGTATCTGCCGGACGAGAACGTTCTCCACGGCGGCGACCTGCTCTTTCACAAGGTCTGGCCCTTTGTCGATCGGCCGGGCGGATTCAGCAGTGAGGGCTGGGCGAAGAGCGCGGAGAAGATCATCGAGATCGCGGGCGAGAAGGGGATCGTGGTGCCCGGGCACGGCGCGGTGGGTGATCGCGAGATTGCGCAGAAGCAGCGACAGTTCTGGATCGCGATGCGGATCAAGGCGCAGTCGGCGGTGGAGGCTGGAGAGACGCGCGAGCAGTTCATCAAGCGGCCGTGGGATGAGTACAAGGACTACGGCGCCGCAGACTGGATCAAGCCGATCACGTTGGGCGGCGTGTACGACGAAGCGGCGGGTGTGCCGACCGCGTAAAGCAGCCGGGGGCAAAGAAGTCCGATAACAGTTCACCCCAAGGAAACACCTTGGGGTGAATTCTTCATTTTGGCGTTGTCGGTAGTATTCCGGATCGTTGAGGTCGTTTCGCCTCGACTCGGACCTCGCCATCCGTTAGCATGAAACCAATCGCGATCTCGGTGAAACACCCGGGATTCGTCGGATTTCATAGGAGTTTCTTCGAGATTGCTCCGGATGTTCCGGTGCGGTCGCGGGGTGGTGCCGAGGCGTTTCCGCCGCCGGAGCACCAGCACATGCAGGAGAGAGACGAATGCGCGTTTCTATTGTCGCGTCCAGCGCTGTTGCGCTGGCTGTGATCGCTGGTTCGGCTTCGGCCAACGGGCTGATCCGCTCCAACGGTCTGAACCCCAACCACAGCGCTCTGAGCATCGGCCAGGGCGCGTTCGGCATGTCGAGCTACACGCTCGGCAACGCCAATCCGTCGCTGGCGACGGCGCCGTTTGCCTCGCCGACGGGCGGCGACGCGGCGCTCTACACGGACGTGGTGTCGCCGTACAGCGCGACCGCGAACTACCAGAGCAACTTCGGTACAACGACGACGACGAGCCAGCTGTCGGCGTTCAAGTGGTTTATCCGCGGCAACTCGGCGGCGGGCGGCACGCGTGACGTTGTCGGCGCCGGCACCTTCGGCTCGGTCAGCAGCCAGACCTACGTCGGCAACACCTCGGTCATCACCTACAACAACTACGGCACCGGCAACTGGCGCGGCAACGTCAAGATTACCACGAGCATCTCCGAATCCGGCGGCAACGGGCGAGTGAACGTGTACTCGAAGCTCGAGTTCACCCGCATCGGCGGCCTGTTCAACGACGCCAGCAACTACGACCTGCAGGTCGGCTCGCTGATCGATCTTGATGTCGGCTCCAATGGCGGCACCAGCGACACGGTGACCAATGTCAGCGGCGCGGGCGAGCGTCGCTTCAAGTACACCGACTCTTCGGGCGTGGTGGGCTACACCGCGGCCAAGGGCGGCACCGAACTGAGCTCGCTTGTTGCCAGCCGCAGCACCGTCGGCAACACGACCAACCTCGACGGCAGCAGCGCGGCGCTTGCCAACACCATCGCCGCCGCGGGCGACCTGACCACCGGGTTCCTGTGGAATCAGAGCAGCGTCGGCGCGGTCGGCAACACCGTCGCGTTCGAGGTTGCGTTCTCAATCGGCATGGACGCGGTCATCCCGACCCCCGGCGCGCTGGCCCTCCTGGGCTTGAGCGGCCTGGTCGCGACCCGTCGTCGTCGCTGAGTTCCGCAACGCGAGATCTCTTGAAACTGTGATCTCTTGAAGCCAGGCCCCGGGGCGAACGCCTCGGGGTTTTTCGTTTTGGTAGCGGCGCTGGCGCTATTGCCCGAGGGCGCGGAGCACGACGGTCGCGTAACTGCCGCGGGGAAGGTCGAAGCGGACTTCGCACTTGAAGCGCTTGGGCGTGAGATCATCGGGCTCGCGGGGCGAGATCGAGGCGTTGGTGGCGTCGACCGCGAAGCGGCGCGGGGCTTCGCCGAAGAAGGGGCGGTCGAGCCCGGGAATGCGGAGATCCGCGAGCGTGATCTCTTCACGCTGCAAGACGCGTTCGGCGGCATCGCCCCACGGGGGGACCGGGACGCTCTTTTTCGCGAGCAGCGGGACGTCGAGATCGAGCCACCAGGCGGGCACGGCCGCGGCCTCGGGGAAGAGCATCTCGCCGAACTCGTCGTCGGATTTGAGGATGGGGGTCGAAGCGGAGCGAGCGAGCTTGGGGGCTTTGTCGCGGGGCTTGGGTTTGTTGGTTCCAGAGGGCGCGTTCGGAGATTCGTACGCATCATCCGCCCTTCCCCCTGCCCCTTCCCTCCCCCCACCTTGGGAAGGGGAGTGCGCCTGCACCATCTCGTGCGCGATGCGGTTCCAGAGGTGCGACTGGTAGGCCTCGAGGTAGAGGGCTTGCAGGAACGAGGGCAGGGCGGCGAAGGCTTGTTTGAAGTTGGGGTTGTCGCCGCCTCGGGCGAGGACGGCGAGGGGCTTGGCCTCAGGGATGCGAGGCGCGTCCTTGGCGATGCGTTCCCATTTGCCCCAGTGCTGGGCGCACAGGCGGGTGAGGGTGCGGAGCTGGCCGCTGTCTTTGCGGGCGGGCGTGCCGATGGCGAGCTTGAGGGCGAGCTCGAAGTCGCCGGCGATGAGGGCCTTGGCGATCCAGCCCTCGCCGTGGCGGGCGGAGCCGAAGCGCTGGGCGCCGAAGTAGTTGATGATGCGGAGGGCTTTGGTGCCGTCGGGCGATTCGACACCGAGGAGGCGGGCGCGGCGGATCATCTCGTCGCAGGTCTCGCGGGCGAGGTCGCGGACGACGATGACGAATCGATTGCCGTCGATGTGCTTGGAGGAGAGCTCGTGATCGAGTGTGCCGGCGAGGGTGGCGGACCAGCGGGTGTCGGGCGCGGCCTCGCTGCGGGCGGTGGGGGTGACTTGCTCGGGCGTCGGGCGCTTGGCGTTCACGGGCACCGAGACGAACTGCACCGTTTCGGCGTGCTTGTCTTTGAGGCCGGCGTACCCGACGGTGTCCGGGCGCACGCCCAGCTCGCGTGCCAGCCGGTTCACGGCGTCGGGCGTGGTGAGCGAGGTCTTGCGGAGGGAGTAGATCGCGAAGCGGCCGGTGGACGATGCCCGCATCTGGTCGGCCACCTCGGCGCTGAGGCGTTCTTCAACGAGGAAGTCCGAGGGTTGGCGGCGGAGGGTCATAGGGGGAGGAGTGAGGCAGTTCAGAGCCGCGGGCTTCAGCCCGCGCGGAATGGGCTTTCAAAAAAGACAACGCGTCGAGCGCGAGTCACGCAGTGGGCGAACGCGTCATTGTTCGCACTCGGTTTCCCGGTGCCGTTTCCGCGCGGGCTGAAGCCCGCGGCTCGGAAGAGACCATCACCAAGGCTGCTGCTGCGAGAGGCAGTGGATCGAGCCCAGGCCCCAGATGAGTTCGACGCTGTCGACGCCGATGACTTTGTGCTTGGGCAGGTGCTTCTGCAAGATGGCGAGGGCGAGGCGGTCGTTTTTGTGGCGGAAGGTGGGGACGAGGACAGCGCCGTTGATGAAGAGGAAGTTGAGGTAGGTTGCGGGGAGGCGTTGGCCCTTGTGCTCGAGGAAGCCGGGCGTGGGGATCTCGACGATGTTGAAGGGCTTGCCGTTCTGGTCGCGGAGTTCTTGGGTGCGCTTGTAGTTTTCGCGGAGGATCTTGAAGTTGGCGTCGCGGCGGTCGGTCTCGAGGGCGACGACGATGGTGCGTGGGTCGAGGAAGCGGGCGAGGTCATCGATGTGGCCATCGGTGTCGTCGCCGACGATGCCGTCGCCGAGCCAGCAGACGTGGGTCTGGCCGTAGTAGTCCTTGAGGAACGACTCGATCTGCTTCTTGGAGAGGTTGGGGTTGCGGTTCTTGTTGAGGAGGGTGGATTCGGTGGTGAGGACGGTGCCCTTGCCGTTGAACTCGACGGCGCCGCCTTCCATGATGACGGGGGTGCCGGAGTTGGTGCGGGGGTGGCGGGGGTAGAAGATGCCAGCGAAGCGGCGGGATGTGAGCTTCTGCTTGCGTTCGGCGAGCTCTTCGGCGATGCGTGTGGGCACGGCGTCGTCGCTGTCAAATGGCGGGTACTTGCCGCCCCAGGCGTTGAAGCCCCAGTCGACGATGGCGAGTTCGCGGACGCCGCGGTGGGTGCGGGTGACGAACGCCGGGCCGTGGTCGCGGCACCAGGCTTCGTTGGTCTTCATGTAGTGGAACTGAATGCGAGACGTGCGGCTGGGCGATTCGTCGAGCTCGGTCTGTGGGCCGAAGAAGCGCTTGGGCACGCCGCCGGCGATGAGTTGTTCGCGGGCGATCTTCTCGTAGTTTTCGTTGGGGACGTTGATGTGGACGGTCTGGCGCGGGGCGATCTCGCGGATGAAGAGTGCGATGTTGGCGGGGACGGTGTGGTACTTACTGGGGAAGGAGATGCCCTCGGGGCGGGGCCAGGAGAACCATGTGGCCTGTTGGCGTGACCACTCAGCTGGAAATGTGAAGCCTTGGGAGAGGGGGGTGCCGGGGAGGAGGCGTGGGGTAGAGGTTGGCATCAGCGGATTGTTGCGGCGCGAACGCGTCGGGGGCGGGGTTCGTAGGATTCTGCATGAAGAAGATCACTGCGCTCGCCGTCGCCGCATCGCTGGTCGTGGCGGTCCATGCTCTCGCCGATCGCCCACCGGCTTTCAGCGATCTCACGCTCGATGCCGCCACGAAGCAGGTGGAAGGAACGGACAAGGTCGTGGTCATCAAGTTCACCGCGGTGTGGTGCGGGCCGTGCAAGGCGATGGACAAGACGACGTGGCGTGACGACAAGGTGGTGGAGTGGGTGAAGTCCAAGGGCGTGGCGATCGAGATCGACGTGGACAAGGAGCCGAAGATCGCGGAGCAGTTCAACATCTCGGCGATGCCGACGATGGTGATGCTCAAGGGCGGCGGTGAGGTGGGGCGGACCTTGGGCTACATGGACGCGAAGCGGACGATCGCGTGGATGGAGAAGTCGCTGAGCGGCAAGGGCGAGGAAGTGACCCGCGTCGATCGGGCGTCGAAGGACATGCAGGCGCAGTTGCAGGTCGCGCGGGAGTTGGTCTTCAAGGGCAAGGCTGACGCGGCGACCGAGGACTTTGTGTGGCTGTGGCAGAACATCGAGAACGTCGATGCGGCGATGGCGGGTGTGCGGGTGTCGTTCCTGGCGTCGGATATGACGTCGCTGGCGGCGCGGCATCCCAAGGCGAAGGCGGCGTTCACGGTTCTGCGGGACGAAGCGGAGAAGAATGCGGCGGGTCGTGACGCGTCGCTTCGGTACCGGACGGATTGGATCGTCTTGAACAAGGTCGTGGGCGACGAGAAGCGGACGCTGGAGTGGTTCGATCAGGAGAAGACGAAGGAGACGGCTGCGGGAGCGTTTGCGCCGATCGCGTATTTGATCGAGCCGATGCTGATCGCGAACAACCGGCTGAGCGACTTGCCGCTGATCTACGGCGATCCGATCGCGTCGATGAAGCTGTCGGCGTCGCTTCCGGAGACGTATAAGAAGACGGTCGAGGCGCGCGGCGAGGAGGCGAACGAGCAGGCGATCGCGACGATGAAGGAGCAGTTCCGCCAGAAGTGGTCGCGGGTGTACGTGGGGTATCTGGCGGCCGGGAAGGATGAGAAGGCGGCGGAGCTGGCGAAGGAGTTCATCGCGCTAGAGGACGAGACGGACGCGAAGTTCGCGATGCTGAACGCGGCGGCGGAATTCAAGCAGGTGCGTCCGGTGCACTTGGAGTGGGTGAAGGAGATCGAGGAGTCGGGCGCGAACCTGACGCTGCTGCGATCGAAGCTCGAGGCCGCGCAGGCCGGCAAGCCCGAGAAGAAGTAGGACGCTCGTATGGCCAGCGGAAAGACGTTTGGGTGGTTGAACGTTCAGCGGATCGGCGAGGAACTCGCGGATCGGCACGGGGATATCGATCCTGTCCAGGTCGGGTTTCCGGAGTTGCGGCGGCTGGTCCTTGGGCTTCCGGGGTTTGCGGAGGAGCCGGGGCATCCGTCGAATGAGCGGATCCTTGAGGAGATCCAGCGGCACTGGATCGAGGAACGCGAAGACCTGAAGGACGACGACGACGCGTGAGGCTCTGCATCGGGTCGGCGTCCGCTAGACTTGGTCGATGGCGCAACGGCGCGTGCTGCATGACGAGTTCTTCAAGAAGGCCAAGGCCGAGGGGTACCTTGCGCGCAGTGCGTACAAGTTGAAGGAGATCCAGGAGCGGCACCGGATTCTGCGCTCGGGGATGCGGGTGGTGGACCTTGGGTGTGCGCCGGGAAGTTGGCTGCAGGTAGCGTCGGAGATCGTCGGGCCCAAGGGGCTGGTGATCGGCATTGACTTGCAGGACGTGCGTCCGGACCTGGCGGCGAATGTGCGGACCATCGCCGGGGACATCTTCACGACCGACGCGGCGGCGCTGTTGCCCGAGCCGGACGCCAAGTTCAACGCGGTGATCAGCGATATGGCGCCGAGCACGAGCGGGCACGGGGACGATGCGTTGTCGGTGCGGCTGTGCCGCCGCGTGCTGGAACTGCTGCCGTCGCTGCTCGCGCCGGGCGGGGCGTGCGTGATGAAGGTCCTGGAGGGCGGCGGGTATCCGGATCTGCTGCGCGACTGTCAGCGGCTGTTTGCGAAGGCCAAGGGCCTGAAGCCCAAGGCGAGCCGCGACCTGTCTCGGGAGATCTTCATCGTGGCGGAGGGGTACAAACCTGCGGCGCCCAAGCCGATCGCGGCGGCCAAGGCGGCTCCGAAGCCCGGGCCGGGGTGGGGTTCGTAATCGACCCAGTTCGTCGGGTCCCAGCAGATGTTCGTCTTGACGGCCCCACGCTTGCGCGTGGGGTTCGTACGATGAGGACCCATGACTTCAGCCGATTTCACCGCCGATGTGCTTGCTCAGGCCGCGGCGTTCCAGTCTGACTTTGAGAAGGCCCGCGCCGAGGTTGCACGGACGATCGTCGGGCAGACCGAGATCGTGGATGCGGTGTTGACGTGTCTGTTCGTCGGCGGGCATGTGCTGCTGGAAGGTGTGCCGGGGATCGGCAAGACGCTTTTGGTGCGGACGTTGGCGCAGGCGACGAGTCTGTCGTTCAGCCGCGTGCAGTTCACGCCGGACTTGATGCCGGCGGACATCACGGGCACGACGGTGGTGGTGGAGGGGCAGAGCGACGGGCGGACGACGCGTGATTTTCGGTTCCGGGCGGGGCCTTTGTTTGCACAGATCGTGCTGGCCGACGAGATCAACCGTGCGACGCCCAAGACGCAGTCGGCCTTGCTGGAGGCGATGCAGGAGCGGGGCGTGACGGTGGGCGGGGAAACGCACAAGCTGCCTGAGCCGTTCCTGGTGATGGCGACACAGAACCCGGTGGAGCAGGAGGGCACGTATCCGCTGCCCGAGGCGCAGCTGGATCGGTTCTTCTTCAAGTTGCTGGTGAAGGCGCCGTCGCGTGAGGACTTGGCGGAGATTCTGGAGCGGACCACCGGAGGCGACTCGGCGGCGCCGGAGCCGATGCTCGATGCCGCGAAGATCGTGGCGCACCGGGGCTTGATCCGGCGGGTGCCGGTGTCGGCGAGCGTGCGTGATTACGCGGTGCGGCTGGTGTTGGCCACGCAGCCTGCGGCGACAGCGACGGGGCGGTCGTTTGCGACGCCGATGGTGGAGAAGTACGTGCGGCTGGGGGCTTCGCCGCGGGCGGCGCAGGCGCTGATCTTGGCGGGCAAGTGCCGGGCGCTGCGTCAGGGACGCTCGAACGTGTCGACGGAGGACATCGCGGACGCGGCGTTGGCGGCGCTGCGGCACCGTCTGATCATGAACTTCGAGGCGAGCGCGGAGGGTGTGACTCCCGACGGGGTGGTGAGCAACATTGTGCAGACGCTGCCGCTGGAAGGAACCTGACGCGAGGGGCGGCGAAGGGACGGAGGACGCGGGGGTGGGATCGGGCGGGCGAAGGCCCGGAGGAACCGCGGTGCGGCGCGATCGGACGAGGACACCAGGTCGGTCGATGGCTTCCGCGGTGCGATTTGCCGCGGCGGGTGGCAGCGTCTTTGGTCTTGTCGTGCTTGGGCTGAGCGTTCCGGCAGGATGTGCGTCGAGCGATCCGGTGGCGCAACGTCCGTCGCGGCAGACCGAGCCTGAGATCAAGCCGTTTTCTGATCTTGGCGTGGACGTCGACGTCGTGCGGAGCGAGGAGCGCGACGAGCCGCTGTTCGTGGCGTTCGGGCGGACGCTGATCGTTCCGGCTGCGCGGCTTGGGATTGCTACTGGCAACGCGACGGTTCGGGCGAGGCTGGATGATGGACGTGATGTGCCGCTGGTTCGGCATCGCGTGGCGGTGTCGTCGGTAGCGCCGACCACGCCGGCGGAGAACACTGCGATCCGATGGCTGGGAGGCGTGCTGGCGTGGAGCGAATCGGCGACGGGGTCGATCGAGCTTGTTGAGGTGCGATTGCCGGTGGACGCTTTTGGCCACTGGCTGTGGATCGGTGACCGGCGGGTCAACCTTGAGTGGCTTGGTGAGGAGAGGGTGTCCTTGCCGCGGGCGGCGGGGGATCTGGTCAAGCGGGCGGAGGACCCGTTTGTGCGCGACTGTCTGCGGCTGGAGGCGGCGGATCCGCGGATTCTCTGGCGGGCTCGGCTGCTGAACGTGCCGACGCCGCGGCCGACGAATGCGACGCCGATTCCATTTGCGCCGACGCCCGATCTGATCGAGTCGCCCGACGATGGGCAGTTCATGGAGCGGCTTGCGGATCAAACGGCGATGTTCTGGCGAGTTGGGCTTGCGGCGCTTGCGGCGGCGGATGCAAACGTGGCGAGGCTGGTGGTTGACGAGCTGTCGCTGATCGTCGAGATCGAGGCTGGCGGAAGGAAGCGATTGGCTCCGGCGTGGGCGACGGCGGACGAAGCCGCGGCGCTGCTGACGCGTCTGTTGCAGCATCGAGCGCAGCCTCGCCGGTTGGTCGCGGTGGCGAACGAGTGGCTTCGTTCGCGGCCCGCGGCGTGCGCGTGGGTGGTGGACGATGCGGGGTTGCTCGACGGGAACTCGTCAGTGCCGTTGGTTCGCGTCGGCGTTGCGAATCTTGGTGCGACACGGGCGTTGGTGTCGGCGAAGGGTGTGATCGATGTGGCAGTGCCGGAGATGGTCGCGGTGAGTCCGCGATCGGCGACGACGATGCCGGTTGCGCCGTTGGCGACTTTGGCGCCGGCCGACGGGAGCCCGGAGCGGTGGGGGATTGAGGTTCGGTGCGGAGAGTGGACGGGCGTGGTGGATGCACAGCGGCGGCACTTGGCGGCGATTCCGCCGGGGTTGACGATCGGGGCGCTCGCGTTGGATCACGCCGCGCCGGCGTGGTCGCGATCGGCGGCGCTGATGCAGGTGCCCGGCGGCGGGGATTCGCCGCGCGAGATCCCGGCGCTTGTCGGGCGGCTGGTGCGCGACGCTGGACCGGGGGGAGTGGGTGTCGGCTCTGGTTGGTCGCTGTATCTTGAGGCGGAGCGGAGCACGAGCGAGCGGCAGACGATCCGTGTGTGGTTTGGGAGCAGCGGCGCGGCCGCGGCGATCGTGACGGCGGAGTTGCCGGAGATCACCGCGATTCCCGAGAGTGGCGAGGGGAGCGCGACGGTGCGGTTTCCGGGACGGAGCGAGGCTCCGCTGGCGGGTGCGCGTGTGGTTCCCGGAGACGGTCGATGGACGGTGCGGCTGCCGATTCCGAATAGTGCGATCGAGCGACCGGGGCGGCTGCGGCTCGCGATTGAACATGTGCGAAGCGATGTGCGGTCGACGTGGCCACGGGCGCAGTTTCCATGGCAGGCCGAGCCGGGGCGAGCGTCGATCGATCTGACGAAGTGGTGAGCGGTTGCGGCACGGTTCGTGCGGCGAGTCTCACGATGTTCACGTCTGTACCTGCGTCGCTTGGTCGTGAGGGCAGACGTTTCTGCAGGACTGTGTGCTCGTGTTGCTTCCGCTTGCGTGCGGGAAGGCTTGCAGCCCGGTATCAGTGCTTTAGAGGGCTTTGGCGGGCGCCAGGTCGAGGGTCTTGATCATCACGTCGTGCAGAGCGACATTGTCGATGAACGGCGGGATCATTTCGCTGCCGGGGCCGAAGGCGGTGAGCTCGACCAAGTCGGCGGTGTGATTGGGGCTCATGAACGCGACACCGAGATGGTTGGCAAGGCATTGACCCAGAACGCAGGCGGGTGAGGACATGGGGCGGAAGAGCGCGGTCTGTTTGCCGCGGAGGGCGAGCGTGAAGGCGGCGATCTCGTCGGGAAGGAGGGCGATGCCGGTTGCCTGCTGGACGAGCGCGGGAATGCGGTCCTCGTTGCGGAACTTGGAGTTATCGACGGGATCGTCGTAGCCGAGCTTGGTGGCGAGCTGCTCGAAGAGCCACTCGAAGGAGTGTTTGGTCTGGCCGAGACGTTCGACGCAGCGAAAGCTCTCCGGGCCGTAAAGGGTGAGGCCGGGGTTGGCGTTGCCGTGGTCGGTGGTGACAACAAGCAGCGTGTCGTCGCGCTTCTCGAGCCAGGCGAGTACGACACCGAGGGCGTCGTCGAACGCGAGCTGATCGTGGACGAGCGAGCCGGCGTCGTTGGCGTGGGCGGCGTGGTCGACGCGGCCGCCTTCGATCTGGAGGACAAAGCCGTTGGGGCGCGTCTCAAGCCGAGCCAGCGCTGCCTTGGTCAGCTCCGCGAGCGAGGGGTCCTTCGCGCCGCGGTCGCAGTCGTAGGGCAAGTGCGAGTCTGCGAACAAGCCCAGGAGGGGCGTGTGAGGCGCGGCTGCTGCCAAGGCGTCTGACCGGAGAACGACGGATGTGCCGTCCAATCGGGAACGCAGCGTGGCGGGGAAGTGCTTCAGGCCGCCGCCGAGGACGACGTCGACGCTGCGTTCTGCGATCTGCCTGGCTATTTCGTCTTCGAGGGCTCGGGAGGGACAGTTGGCGACGAAGCCGGCGGGGGTGGCGTGGGTGACACGGGTTGTGGTGACCAGTCCTGTTGCCTTGCCGTTCTGCTTGGCTTGAACGAGGATCGGGACCGGGGTCTGACGGTCGGGGGTGAAGTTGACGGCGTCGTTGTTGATGTGGACACCGGTGCCCCAGGCGGAGGCGGCGGCGGACGAGTCGGTGACGAGGGAGTTGGCGGAGGCGGTGCGCATGACGCAGCGGCGGGCGCCGTCGCGTTGCCAGAGGGCGGGCCAGTGCGTGCCGCGGCTGTCGCGGGCGCGGCGGACGATCTCAGCGAGACCGAGCGTGCCGAAGCTCATGCCGTCGGAGACCATGAAGATGACATTGGCGGCGCGACGTGCCGGTGTGTCGCGGGTCGGCGCGGCGGGACGATCGACAACGGCGCGTGCGAAGGAGGGGGCGAAAAGCGCGGCTGTGGCGAGGCCGGCGGCGCTGGAGAGGCCCAGAAAGTCACGGCGCGAGTGTGGCGCTGGCGTGATCACGGGCGCGTGTTGGCGCGGTTCGAGGTCCATCGCACGTCCTTTCGCCGCGGCATCGCGGTGGTCAGGAATGGTAGAAACCGCGGGGCACGTAGATCGCGTGATCGAGGAAGGTTGCCGCGTGTTGGTATCCGGTGACGATGGCGGCTGCTCCGACGGCACTCTCTTCAAACCAGCCAGACGCGGGAGTGCATGACGCCGATCCGCGCCGTGCTCGGGTACCGCAACGCGCAAGGCGGAGGTCGTCGCTGGCCATGCAATCATGCCCGCGCGGATCGTGCGAACACGAACCACTCGACGATGAGAAAACCGAGGGCGGCGAGAAGGAACCACCACCAGATTTCGAGCGGGGCAGGCGTGGATGCGGCGGCTGATAGCGTGCGTCGGCCGATGAGGACGCGGTCGCTGGTGGCCGTGGCACTCTCGAGCGGATTGAGAAGGTTCACCGCCACGGGATCGGAAGGAGCGGAGGCTTCGGGCGAGCCGGTCGCAAGGTAGACCCCGGCACGATCGAGCACGCCCAGCGAGGATTGTGGGCCGGCGGGTGAAGGCGTGACCGGGGCTTCGCCGGGGTCGCGGCCGAGCCGCTCGAAGGCGGCTGTCGTCGGCGTGATCGTGATCGGCTCGGTGGTTGTGTAGGACCGGGACGCATCGGCGACGCTGGTCGATGTGAGCCAGGCGATGCTGGCGTTCAGGAAGATCGCGAAGCTCGGTTCGATCGGCCAGTTGGAATCGGCAAGGTCGAAGGTCAGCACGATGCGGCGTGGATCGCCGGGTCGATCGCGGGCGAGCAGCAGGGGTCCCGTCTCGCCGCGAGCGAGCACGGCGAAGGTCGATTCGGTTCCGACGTCACGGGGCGGTCGGGAGCGCGAGACGATGACGCCGTCGAGCGTGATGTACTCGAGCAGCGGATGCGAGCGCGACCACGCGAGCACCGGGCGTGCGGGGCCGTCGGCGGTTGGGGGGAGTAACGCCAACTCCGGCAGTCCGGCGTTGATCGAAAGCGACGGAAGTGGCGGCGTGCGGCTGGGGATGGAGCCTTCGAAGAGGACGGCGTCAAAGAAGCGAAGCTGTCCGGTTGCTGCCAGCTCTTCGTACTCGGTCTGGCTCACGCGATTGAGTTCGCCGAGGCGGAGTTCGGCGAGCACGCTCTGGAGCAGGAAGCTGGCCGAAAGCGTGCTCTCGCCCTTGGCGGCGCTTGCGGTGCTGGGGCGAGTGACGAACACGACCCGTGGGGGGATGAATCCCTTCAGCAGCAGCGACGCGGAGTTGTCGCTCGCGAGGAGATCCCGGGAGGGATCAACGCCGAGCGACACGGTGGCGAGCTGGCGACCCTGGGGGCGGCACGCGAACGTGACGGCGAGTTCGCCGGCGGCGTCGGCGCTGGCTCCCGGCACGGTCACGGTGCGGGTTTCCAGCACCTGGCCGCTGACGGCGAATGAGACTGGCACGATGCGGGGTTCGCGAGCGGCGTTCTGAAGGCGGGCGAAGACCTCGACGGCTTCGAGGTCGCTCTCGATGCGACGGGCGGCGATGGAGACGACGCCGAGGTTGTCCTTGATGTTGGCCGGCGGGGTGCCGACGCGGACGAGACGCATGGCCGGCCCGCCGGCTTCGGCGGATTCGGCCGAGGCTTCGAAGACGCCGTCGCTGAAGAGCACGACATCGACGTCGGGTCCTGACTCGCTTTCGCCCAATGACGAGACCAGAGCACGGACGACGTCGGCCGCGGCGGCGAAGTTGCCCGGCTGATCGGATGGGGCGATCTCGCGGACGGCGCGTACGGCTTGGGCCGCATCGGGAGAGAATTCGCGGACGACCTGGGCGGCGCTGCCGAACGTCACGATGGCGACAGCGGCGGACGAGGCGGCTGCCTGCTGGATGGCGGCGGCCGCACGTTCTTTGGCTTCGTCGAGGCGGGTGATGCGTGCGTCGTCGCGGGTGCTGTCGAGGGCGCTCATGCTGGCGGAGCGATCGATGACGACGATGAGCTTGCCACCGGAGCCCGCGGCACCGGGGATGGCGGGGCGGCCGACGGCGGCGATGAGCGCGGCGGCGATCAGGACATGGAGCAGAAGGAGCCAGCTCGCCCGTGGACGAGCGAGCGGGACGTTGACTTGTATATCGCTGCCGAACTTCTCCCAGAGCAGGATGCTGCTCACACGCAGCGGGCGGCGGCGGAGTTTCAGAAGGTACATGGCGACCAGCAGCGGCAGAACGACCGCCGCGGCGAGGAGCGCGGATGTGGGGGCGAGGAACGTCACCAGTACAGCGTACGAGCGATCGCGTCAGTTGGTTGTCGGTTGCAAAGGGGCCGCTGGGCGACTGCGTGGAGGCGATCCACGATTGCGTCGTTGAACACACGGCCGTTGGTCGGCCCAGAAACGCCGACCAACGGCACCGGCCCGATGCTTAGTTGTCGGCTGGAGCGTTCTCGCGGGTTTGTTCGTGCATCGCGGCGAGGGCTCGGCGCAGCGGACCGGGCTCGGCGGGAGAGGGGGCGTCGGCCACGACAACCGGTTCGGGCTGTAGTTCGGTCTTCGGCTCCGGCTTGCCTTCGGGCTTGGCTTCGGGCTTGGCCTCAGCTTTGGCGTGGGCATCGACCTTGACGCTGCCGTCCTTGCCGACCTGGTCGAACTTGACCCGGACTCGGGTGGAGACGCCGCGCTCCTGCATGGTGACGCCGAAGAGCGTGTCGGCGGCCTGCATGGTCCGCTTGTTGTGGGTGATGACGATGAAGTGGGAGAGATCGGTGAACTGGCGGACGACGCCGCCGAAGCGCTGGACGTTGCTCTCGTCGAGGGCGGCGTCCACTTCGTCCAGGATGCAGAAGCAGCTGGGCTTGCTGCGGAAGATGCTCATGAGAAGAGCAACGGCCGTCAGGGTCTTTTCGCCGCCGGAGAGCTGGCTGATGCTGCGGGGCTCCTTGCCCGGCGGCTTGGCGACGACTTCGATGCCGCTTTCGAGCACGTCGATCTCGTCGGTCTCGACCTTGATGACGCTGCCGTCGGCCTGTTCGACTTCGCGCACGAGGGGCATGAGGCGAACTTCGGCCTTTCCGCCGCCGAAGAGCTTGCGGAACATGCCCTCGCCGCCGCCGAACTGCTCCTGGATGCGGGTGAACACACCGGCGAAGCGTTCCTTGCTGACGTTGTTGAGCTTCTGGATGAGTTCGATGAGCGTGCCGCGGGCCTGATCGAGGTCCGCCACCTGCTTCACGAGGTTCTCGTTGGCGGCCTCGAGCGTGCCTTCTTCTTCGAGGGCGTCGAGGTTGACGTTGCCCAGCGCCTTGATCTGGTCGCGGAGCTCGTCGATTGCCTTCGCCGCGGCGGCGAGGTCCACGCGGTTCACCTCGCCGGCTTCGACGCGGCGGCGGTGCTCGGCGTAATTGCCCGCCAGGTCCAACTTCAGTTCCTCGAGCGTGCGTTCTTCGATGGTCTCCCGCTTCACTTCGATCTCGCGACGGCTCACTTCCAAGGCGTGCCAGTCGCGTTCGAGGTTCATCGCCTGCTCGCGTGCGGCGTTCAGCTGATCGCTGATGGCGACGAGCGATTCGCCGGCGTCGGAGAACTCCTTGGAAGCCAGCTCGGCCCTTGATGTCACTTCCGCGAGCTGCACGGTCGCTGCGGCGATCTGGGTTTCGCACGCGGCGATCTGCTCCTGGAACTCGCCGATTTTACTCTGGCCGTTCTCGAGGTGCTGCTGGAACTCGCGGCGGGAGCGTTCCTGCTCGTCGCGCTGCAGTTCGAGGCGTGACAGCTCGCGGCGTGCCGCACTGGCTTGGGCGCTGAACCGCTCGACCTCGACGCGGGCCTGGGTGTACTTCTCCTGGATCGCTTCAACCTTGGCGCGGGCCTCGCCGGCCTTGGCCTCGGCTTCGCGCACCGCGACGCCCTGATCTTCGAGCAGCGACGCCAGGCTCGCGGCCTTGGCCCGCAGGTCGCCGGATTCGCGTGTCAGTCGCTCGCGACGCTGCGTGAGAGCGTCGTGCTGCTGCGTCGTGTCGGCGAGATCGCGGGCCAGACGCTCGAGGTCCGCCGAGAAGCGATCGAGCGACGACTGCTTGCTGATCGCTTCGCGCTGGGCTTCCTGGAGCTGCTTGCGGAGTTCGCCGCAGCGTTCGCTGACCTGGGCCGCGGCCTGGCTGACGGTGGCGAGCTCGCCCTTGGCGGCGTCGAGCAGGGCGCGGGTCTGGGTTGCCTGATCGTCCAGGCGAGCGAGTTCTTCGCGGCGTTCGAGCACGCCCACGCCCGAGGCACCGTCGGCGCCGAGGGGACCGGCGACGACGCGGCCGTCGTTTTCGAGCACCATGCCGCCGCGGGTCACGAAGCGTGCCGTGACGGGCACGACGCCGCTGGCCTTGAGCATGATCGCGTTGTCGAGCGATTCAACCAGATAGGTTTCGCCCAGGAGCGACTGGATCGTGCCGGTGAGCGTGTCGGTGCGCCCGCGGACGAGGCTGCCGAGGCGCACGACGCGGGTGGCGAGCGTGGGATCGACCTCGCGGATGCTGCCAGGGAACTCCGCGGTGTTGCGGCCAACGGTATCCAGAGGCAGGAACGTAACGCGGCCTTCGAGGCTTGCGAGTTCGTCGGCCGAGGGCAGCGCCAGCGACGATTCGACCACGAGCGCCTGCAGGCTTGAGCCCAGCGAAGCTTCGACCGCGTGCATCACCGCAGCCTCGGCATCGATCAGGTCGGCCAGAGCGCCGACGACGCCGGCGAAGCGACCTTCGGAGCGTGCCTGCAGCACCGAGCGCACGGCATCGGCGTAACCGACGTGCTTCTCGGTCATCTCGCGGAGCGTCGCCCGACGGCTGTCCACGCGAGCGATGTCCTGCTGCAGTTCGGAGACGCGCTTGGTCAGCGTCTCGCGGCCGCCGCTGAGGCCTTCGAGTTCGCCGCTCGATGCGGCGAGGTCGGTCTCCAGATGCTTGAGCCGTTCGGTCTGGGCCGTGATCGCGCTCGCCGCCGCTTCGCGGTTCTCTTCCAGCGTTGCCCGGGTCGACTCGATCTGCGTGCGTCGACGTTCCACGCCCGCGATCTGCTCGTTCAGGTTGGTGGCCTGGCGGTCCTCCGCGTCGGCCGAAGCGATCAGGCCGGCGCGTTCGCGGTCGATCTCCTGCATCGCGCGGCGTTTCTGGGCCGCCTGAGATTCCAGGTCCTGCACATCGCCGCTCAGGGCCGAACGCTCAGAGGCAAGGGCCTGCATCGAGCGTTCCATCTCGTCGCGTTTTTCGGAATGCTCGGCGAGCGAGTCGCTCGTCTCGGCCAGCGCTGAGCCCAGCCTTGTCAGTTCCGTGTCGATGGTTGTCAGGCGCGTCTTGTCGTTCTCGAGCCGCGTGAGCAGGTCATCGAGTGCCCGCTGCGTCATCTCGCGGCGTTGGCTCGCCTGCGATGCGCTGAACGCGACGTTGAGGCGTTCCTGATCGAGTGTGCGGCTGGCAACCTGCTTGGCGTTGCGATCCTCATCGCACGCCTGACGCGCGATCTCGAGTTCTCCCAGCGCCGCGTTCGCTTCGTTCCGGCGGGCTTCGAGATCGGCTTGGCGGCTGGTCAACCCTTCGAGGCGCTGGCGCAGATCGTCGTACTGCTCGAAGGCGAGCGCGGTGCGCCAGGACTTGAGATCCGCGTCGAGGGTCTGGAACTTGCGGGCTTTGGCTGCCTGACCCTTCACCAGCCGCAGGCGGCGCTCGGTGCTTTCGAGCTGCTGGCGTGTGGTGAGCAGGTTCTGCTCGGTCTTCTCGAGCTTGCGGGTTGCTTCGATGCGGCGCTGCTTGTATTTGGCGATGCCCGCGGCTTCCTCGAAGATCGCGCGGCGTTCCTGCGGGCTGGCGAGCAGCATGCGATCGACCTTGCCCTGCTCGATGATCGAGTAGGCGTCGGCGCCGATGCCGGTGTCGAGGAAGAGTTCGCGGATGTCGCGCAGGCGTGCCTTGCGGCCGTTGATGAGATACGCGCTGTCGCCGTCGCGGTAGAGGCGGCGTTCGACCTCGACGATGTCGCTGTCGATGGGCAGGCCGCGCTTGCCCTTCTGCGAGACATCGACGATGGAGCCCTCGCTCTCTGCGAGAGCCTCCTCTTCAACCAGCTTCAGCGCCGCAGCCGCCACGAGCGCTTGATCGGCCTCCGCGGTTCCGACCTCCGTATCGCTCTCCGCTTTCGCCGCTCCCCCTGCTCCACTGCCGCCCTGCTCCGCTGCGCCACTCTTCACCGGATTCTCAAACGTCAGCGTCACGCTCGCCATGCCGGCGGGCTTGCGGCCCGCGCTGCCGGCGAAGATGACGTCGAGCATTTCCTGGCCACGCAGGCTCTTGCTGCTGCGTTCACCCAAGACCCACTTGATGGCGTCGACGACGTTGCTCTTGCCGCAACCGTTGGGGCCGACGATGCCGGTGACCTGTTCGTCGAAATGAAACTCGGTGGGGTCCGCGAAGGACTTGAAGCCGTGGAGCGTGAGCTTGACCAGACGCATGTAGTGGCAACCTCCTGTCGCGGGCGGCGGGAGGTCGCGTCGTCGCGAGCTTCCCAGCCGCAGCTCATTCCATGAGCCTGCACGGGAGCGCGAGCCGCTCCCCGACCGAACGCGGATGATACCACACCGACGGCGTTTTCACACGGATTTCACCGGTTTTCGTCGGGTTGCGACGCCGGTCGACCCGGGCTACTTCTTCTTCACCTCGCGCGGGATCGGGATCACGATCGGCTTGAGGCCTTCCTCGCCCTGCGGCTTGACGGGTGTGGCGGCGGGCGATTCGAGGACCACGACCTCGGGGCGGTCGGTGGTGGTCTCCGGGCGCTCACGTCGCGTGCCGGCAGAAAGCGAGTTGAGAGCGGCCATCAGGCGATCGCGTTCGGTGGCGAAGTTGGCGTTCATGCCGCCGGAGCGGTGGATGGCGTACAGGGCGCCGACGACCTCGCTGTAGCTCATGCCCAGGCCCGGGCGCGGGTCTTCGGGTGTGGGCTTGTGGGCGAAGAACTCGATCAGTTTCGTGAGATCGGCGTCGACTTCCTGCTTGGTCACCGAGCCGGACTTCCAATCGCGGTACATCAGGCGGATCGGGGCGCTCTCCGATTCGGCGTCGATCAGGAGGCGGTCGTCCCACGCCGAGACGAGCAGCGGCTTGACGAGCTTGGGTTCGTCGCCGAAGACGACCAGGCGTGGGGTGCCCTGCTGCGTGACATAGACCAGCGGATCGCCGCCCTCGACGCGGTCGAGGAAGAACTCGCCGTCGAGGCGTTTGCGGCTGACTCCCTGCAGCGAACCGGCCGGAATATCTGATTCCGCAAGGACTTGCAATGCCGAAGGGCTGAGGCGGATGGCGTTGGGATCGGGGTTGGTGTACTGCTCGCGGATGAGGCGGTTCAGGCGGGCCCGCTCGGCTCGCTGGGCCAGGGCCTCGTAGGCGCCGATGCGGATCAGCAGCTGCGGCTGCCTGAGGAACTCGCGGAGGCCGATGTCCACGGTCGGGCCGGCGTTGATCTCGCCCAGAAGGGCGATGGCGTCGAGCCGTTCTGCGCCGCGGGCGATCTTTACTACGCGGTTGAGGGGCTCGGCCGCCAGAGGGTCGCTCAGACGAGCGCCGGCTCGCAGTGCGGCCATGCGGGGCGCGATCTCGTTGTACTCATACAGCTCGCGGACGATGGGCAGCGTCTGCTCGCCGAGGGCTTCCATGCAGAGAGAGAGCTCGTTGGCGAGATAGGGCTCGGCTTTGGCGCCTTCGACGTAGCGCTGGGCGTAGCGCTCGAGCGGGCCGTCGATCTGGACGTACTGCACGAGTTCAAGGAATCGGACCGGGTCGCCGCGATACTCCTCGGGGATGGAGAGTTCCACGGTTTGTCCGCTGCGGCCTCGGGCGACGGGGGCTCGCTCGGGCGTCTCGTCGGGAAAGCGGGAGTTGATCGCACTGGCGATGGCCTTGGCACGGGCGTGGAAGTTGTTGTCGAGTACGAACTCCAGCGGCAGGGGCTGGATCATCTCTCCGCCGCCAAGAACGCGGCCGGAGGTCGCGGTGACGCCCAGGCCTTCTTTGCCGGGATCGGCGAAGGGATTGATGAACAGCGGGCCGCCGGCGCGGGCGATGACCCTGGCCTTGGGGCCGCCGGAGGGGCGGACTTGGCCGAGCTGGAGGTCGGTGGACCAGAGGCGGCCGCCTTCAAGGCTGCTGGCGTTGAGGGCCTTGACGTAGACGTCGAAGCGGAAGCCCTTGGGAGCCGCGGGTGCGACAGCGGCCTGAACGAGGACGACGGCGACGTTCTTATCGCGGAGCAGTTCGCGCGGGGTGATGTTGTCGACGCCGCCCCACTTGTAATCGGCGGAGCCGGTGATGCCGCGGAGGCCCATCTCGCGTTCGACGACGGCAGCGATGCCCTCGTCGAGCTGCTGGCCGCCGGTGCCTTTGAGTCCGACGACGACGCCATAGCCGCTGATCAGCACCGGCCGCACGTTCAAGAGGGACGCCTCGGTGCCGACGGTTCCGCGCAGCGGCGGGGGCACATCGCGGACGACGGGGGCGACCTGGCGCGGCTTGGGCTTCTCGTCTGCGCTGCAGCCGTGCAGCATTGCGAGTGCGCCAATCAGACCCACCAAGCCGACGCCGACGACACCGCTTCTCATCGCCAAAGCGACCTCCGATGCAAACGCCATGTGGCCCGCGCAAGCGGGTGGTTTCGCCCGAGTCTCCAGACCAGGGCCGGACCGGCAATCCGGCTCCGCGTGGCCCGTCCGCCGGGCACCCGGCCGCGACCGGGACGCAGACTGTACGAAATCTCCGGCCACCGGCGTTGCAGTGAATCGCTTCGGAGGCCAAAACTCTCGGTCGCGGCCGCAAATGCGGCGTGGTGCGAGCGGCGGTGCGATCGATTCTCAGCGGCGGCGCGAACCCGGGGAAATCACCCGAGGAAGCGGGTTGGTACCCGAACAAACTAATCGCTGCGTGCGAATAGTCACCTGACAGATCTTGGCGGTTCGTGTCGGTGTCTGTCGGTTGTGCCTGTGGATAACTCGAAACCGGAAAATTCACGGAGCGCGCAAGTCAACTCGGAACCAATTCTTGCGCGTTCTTGACAGAATCTGCACACCCGGGGCACACTATTTTGGGGCTTCAACGGCTTGCACCTACGATCTGTAGTGGTATGCTCTGGGTCCTGTCCCGCCGGTCCGAGCGTGTCGTGAACGCCCGAACCGCGGTTCTTCCACCGGTCTCGCGGGTCAGGATTCTGCGGGGAGACGCCAGAGGAACATCGATGTGTGACGCCGCGGCTCGAAGAGCGGTTGGGTTCTGCGTCGCTTGGTAGGTCGTTTTGATCGGAGTGTGTTCAGTGCCTGTTCTCTCGGACAAGCAGATCCGCAAGCACGTCAAGATCGTGCCCTTCGAAGACGCCGTGAAGCGTCCGGGCAAGATCTCCTATGGCGTGTCGTCTTATGGCTACGACGTCCGCGTCGGCACCCACTTCAAGATCTTCACACCGGCCACCCACTCTGGCGACATTGCCGTCGTCGACCCCAAGGCCTTCAGCGACGACATGATGATCGAGGTCGATGTTGCCGACCGCCCCGCCGACAAGCAGTACGTCATCATCCCGCCCAACTCGTTCGCGTTGTGCGAGACGGTTGAGTATCTCGACATCCCGCGCGACATCCTCGCCATCTGCGTCGGCAAGAGCACGTACGCCCGCTGCGGCCTGATCGTGAACGTCACGCCGCTGGAGCCCGAGTGGCGCGGCAAGGTCACGCTCGAGATCAGCAACACCACGCCGCTGCCGGCCCGCGTCTACGCGAACGAGGGCGTGGCGCAGTTGATCTTCTTGAAGGCGGATGACGTCTGCGAGAAGAGCTACGCGGACAAGGCCGGTAAGTACCAGGATCAGTCTGGATTGACGCTCCCCAAAGTTGACTGAAACGAAGGCATCGATCCATCTCGATGCCCCGTGTCTTGATGTTTTCTTCTCGAACGAAGACAAAGCCCCACGGACGGACGACTCCATGAAGATTTCTCGCCGCTTTACCACCGCTGGCTCTGATCCCTTCGCTTCCGTGAAGTGGGTCAAGCGTTCCTCCAAGATCTCCAACCCCGACGGCTCCGTCGTGTTTGAGATGAAGGACGCCGAGGTTCCCGAGAGTTGGTCGCAGCTCGCCACCGACATCATGGTGTCGAAGTACTTCCGCAAGGCGGGTGTGCCCGTGGAAGGCGGCGGCACCGGCCCCGAGAAGTCCGCGAAGCAGGTGATTCATCGCCTTGCTGGCTGCTGGCGTCACTGGGGCGAGAAGCACAAGTACTTTGACTCGGCCGCGGACGCTCAGGCGTTCTATGACGAGCTCGCGTACATGATGGTGCACCAGATGTGCGCCCCGAACAGCCCGCAGTGGTTCAACACCGGGCTCGCCTTCGCCTACGGCATCAGCGGCCCGGCCCAGGGCCACTTCGTGCCCGACCCCAAGACCGGCGAGGTCACGCTCGCGGCCGACGCCTACACGCACCCCCAGCCGCACGCCTGCTTCATTCAGAGCGTCACCGATGACCTCGTCAACGACGGCGGCATCATGGACCTGTGGGTGCGCGAGGCGCGCCTGTTCAAGTACGGCTCGGGCACGGGCACGAACTTCTCGAACCTGCGTGCCGAGGGCGAGAAGCTCAGCGGCGGCGGCAAGTCCAGCGGCCTGATGTCGTGGCTCAAGATCGGCGACCGCGCCGCCAGCGCCATCAAGTCCGGCGGCACCACCCGTCGTGCGGCCAAGATGGTCTGCCTCGACATGGACCACCCTGACATCCACACCTTCATCAACTGGAAGGTGCGCGAGGAGATCAAGGTCGCCGCGCTGGTGGAGGGCCTGAAGGTCCTTAAGAAGGGCAACAAGGAGATCGCCCAGACCAGCGAGGCCCTCAGCCTCAAGCTCGACTACGACTACAACGGCGAGGCCTACGCGACCGTCAGCGGTCAGAACAGCAACAACTCCGTCCGCATCCCCGACGCGTTCTTCGATGCGCTGGATGTCGATGGCGATTGGCAGACCAAGTTCCGTACCAGCGGCAAGGTCGCTCGCAGCTTCAAGGCCAGCCAGCTGTGGGACGAGATCGGCTTCGCCGCCTGGCGCTGCGCCGACCCGGGCGTGCAGTTTGATTCGACCATCAACGCCTGGCACACCTGCCCGAGCGCCGGCCGCATCAACGCCAGCAACCCGTGCTCCGAGTACATGTTCCTCGACAACACGGCGTGCAACCTCGCGTCGCTGAACGTGCTGAAGTTCTACGACAGCGAGAAGCGCACGTTCGATGTCGCCGCGTACGAGCACGGCATCGACCTGTGGACCATGGTGCTCGAGATCTCGGTGCTGATGGCGTCGTTCCCCAGCAAGCCGATCGCCGAGCTGTCGTGGAAGTACCGCACGCTGGGTCTGGGCTACGCCAACCTCGGCGCCATGCTGATGCAGGCGGGCATCGCGTACGACAGCGAGGAGGCCCGTGCGGTCTGCTCGACGCTGAGCGCGATTCTGACCGGCCGCTCGTACCGCATGAGCGCCCTGATGGCGAAGGAGCACGGACCGTTCCCGGGCTACAGCGCCGACAAGCAGAACATGCTCCGCGTCATCCGCAACCACCGCCTCGCGGCGCATGGCGAGGCGCGCGACAGCGGCAAGTACCAGGATCTCAAGATCCGTCCTGTCCCGATCGATCACGCGATCATTAAGGCCGGGAAGATCCGTCTGTCGAACGTCGACGCCCTCGCCAAGCACTCGATGCAGGCGTGGGACGACGCCCTCGCCCTCGGCGAGAAGCACGGCTATCGCAACGCCCAGACCACCGTCATCGCGCCCACCGGCACGATCGGCCTGCTCATGGACTGCGACACCACCGGCGTCGAGCCCGACTTCGCCCTCGTCAAGTTCAAGAAGCTCGCCGGCGGCGGCTACTTCAAGATCGCCAACGAGTCCGTCCGCCCCGCCCTCGTCGCCCTTGGCTACAACGAGAAGCAGGTGCAGGAAATCATGGAGTACCTGCTCGGCACGCTCAGCCTCGAGGCTTCGATCCCGGGCGATGTCAAGGGTCTCAAGACCAACATGACGCTCTCGGCGTTCCTCAAGAGCAAGGGCCTCAGCGAGGGCGAGCTCGACGCGATCAGCAAGAGCCTGCCCGGCGTCTTCGAACTCGGCTTCGCGTTCACCGCGTGGAGCGTCAAGCCCGAGACGCTCACGCTGCTCGGGATCGACGCGGCCAAGGCCCAGAGTGATTTCTCGTTCAACCTCTTGAAGGCCCTGGGCCTCAGCAACCTGCAGATCGATGGTCTCAACCGCATCATCTGCGGCACGCAGACGATCGAGGGTGCGCCGCACCTCAAGAGCGAGCACCTGTCGGTGTTCGACTGTGCGAACAAGTGCGGCAAGCTCGGCCAGCGCTTCATCGCCGCCGAGGGTCACATCCGCATGATGGCCGCGGCTCAGCCGTTCATCAGCGGCGCGATCAGCAAGACCATCAACCTGCCCAACGAGGCGACGGTGGACGACATCAAGTCGTGCTACCGCCTCTCGTGGGAGCTTGGTCTGAAGGCCAACGCGCTCTACCGCGACGGCTGCAAGTTGAGCCAGCCGCTCAGCAGTACCGCCGACGAGGCCAAGAGCGAACTCAAGAAGGACGACGAGAAGGACGCGGAGGCCGACGTTCTCTCGGGCGCTGACGACGACAAGGCCGAGCTGGCGATGGCCAAGGACGAAGTCGCGAACAGCGTCGTCACGATGGCGAGCGCGGTGCAGGCCGGCGATCAGAACGTGGTGGTGCAGACGCAGGTGCAGATCGTGCACCGCCCGATGCGTCGGCGTCTGCCCGACACGCGTCCGAGCCTCACCCACAAGTTCAACGTCGCGGGCCACGAGGGGTATCTCTCGGTGGGCCTCTACGAGGACGGCCGCCCGGGCGAGCTGTTCATCACCATGAGCAAGGAAGGCTCGACCATCGGTGGCCTGATGGATTCGCTGGGCACGGCGGTCTCGGTCGCGCTGCAGTACGGCGTGCCGGTCGAGAGCCTCGTCACCAAGTTCAGCCACCAGCGCTTCGAGCCCGCGGGCATGACGGAGAACGCCGACATCCCGTTCGCCAAGAGCCTGGTCGATTACATCTTCCGCTGGATGGGCATGCAGTTCGTGCCCGGGTACCGCGAGGCCAACTCGCCGCGGCTGGCTAATCACATGTCGGACCACAGCGTGAGTGGTCCGCGTCTCTCGACCGAACAGGAGGATCCCCGTTGGTCACCCGAGAACAAGCAGGACGGCAAGCCGGAGGGCGGACGCCTGACGGTGGATTCGCCTCGGTCGGTGCAGGCCTTTGCCGAGAGCTTCGCGAAGGCCGGGAGCGCGATCGCCGCGATGAAGTCCCAGGGCGTGTCGATGAGCGGCGGGGCACAGGCGAGCGCGTCGGCCGTCGTCTCCTCGACGCTCTCGGCGGCGCTCGAGAGTCTGGGCGATGCGCCGGCGTGTGACGGCTGCGGCACCATCACCGTCCGCAGCGGCACGTGCTACAAGTGCCTCAACTGCGGCGCCAGCATGGGCTGCTCGTAATTCAAACTTCGCACGACGCGACGGAAACGTCGCGTCGTGTTTTTCGGGACTGGTGGTCCCGGTGGGAAAAGTGGTGGGGCGAGTGGTGGGGTTGATTTTGGAAGTGGGGGAGACTTGGGCGCCCGTCGCGCCATCGTCTTCGCAGAGGCCCGCGGCTCGAGCGATCGAGTCCGCGACGACCGGGCGTCGCCGCTGATGCTCGGTTGAGAATCTCGTCACTCCTCGGCAGCGGGAGGGAGCCCTGCCGGGCGTCTGAACATGGATTGGTTTGGACGCTGCTCGACTGATCGCGACGCGCATTGGCCATCCGGTCCGCACCAATCGCCAGCGGCGAGCGGACCGAACGCGAGAACCCGACATGAACGTCGGGCCGCCCCACACGACTTGTGAGGGGCCAAGCGAGAGCCAGGGAGCGTCGCGGAATGGTTGAGTGACGAGAAAGTTGGGCCAGCTTCGTGTTCTCGGACGTTTCCGAGACGCGGCCGCGGACCTCTGCGAAGGCGATGGCGACGAGATAATCGGGGTCGACCGAACAAAGCGCGAAATCGGGATTGATTTTGCGAAAGAAAAACTGTAAAAATCAGCAGAGTTGGGTTGCAAAAACGCTTGTTCTTGTGACAATAGGTGCCCGGAGGAAGACCTCAGGCCGCCCACGGTGCATCGCGCGTGCGTGGGAGAGGACGACCTGAGGTAGAGAAGAGAGAGAGGAAAGACGTGCGAATCAAGAATGTGACTGCTTTCAGTGCGCTCGGCGTGACCATGCTTGCGGGTTCGGCTGTTGCCGGTCCCCTCGTGACGTTCACGTACACCAACCTGAGCGGCTCGTACAACACCGGTTCAACGACCTTCAACGCCAGCGCGGTGAACAACCAGTCGCTGTCGACCGATGGCTCGGTGACCCGCGTCAGCGGCCCCGGCGCTGGCACCGCGGTGTTCAACCCCGGCTTCGCCGGCGGTATCGCCAACTTCACCCTGTCGATCTCGGTGTTCAACAAGAACAACGTGTTCGGCACGGCGCAGGGCTCCGGAACCTTCACGATCACCGACTTCAGCGGCTCCTCGCTGAGCGGCACCCTCACGGGTGACTGGATCAACTTCGGTGGCGCGACGTTCTTCAACGGCGCGATCTCGAACAGCAGCTTCTCCGGTCCGGCGTTCGTCGGCAACACCGGTAGCTTCTTCACCAACGTCCCCGGCCAGCCGCTCGACGGCTCGCTCGTCCAGCTGTTCCTGGACGCCCCGGGCGCGGGTTTCTTTGACAACAGCTTCAGCGATGTGTCGACTGGCGTCGCCGGTCAGCTGATTCCGACCCCGGCCACGCTGGCCTTGGTTGGTCTCGGTGGCCTGATCGCCGGCCGTCGCCGCCGCTGAATCTCATAAGTTTCCTCACAAGTCTCACAAAGGCCGACCCTTCGGGTCGGTCTTTGTGATTTTGGACATGGCGATGCCACCGCGCGACCGCGGCACGTGAACGTCCAATAACAATTGGTGGACCGCAAACCCCACGGTTTGGATCGAAAGTCCTGATGGGGCCAGTTTTTCCGTGCGCTTGGGTTGCCGTTCCTGCGGGCTGTTGCATGTTTGAGGAGTGGGAGACCCGCTCCCGGGGTTGCCGTGCGTCTTGGCGGCTCGGGTGCGGGGCTTGGCGCCCCGTCCGTGGGGCATGGTGCAACAGGCGACCGGTCTTGACCGGTCCATCGAGAGGATGGGAGAGCAGTGGTGAATACTCGAATGCAGCTTGCGTTGGCGGCCGGATTGGCCGCGAGCGTCACCGGCGCGGCGCTGGCCGGACCGATGGTGACCTTCACGTACACGAATCTGGCCGGTCAGTACGCGTACAACGCGGGCCCGGACACTGGGCAGTTCCGGGCGGTCGCGACCACGAACAAGCAGCTGCAGACCGATGGCAGCGTGAGTCTGGTTCCGGGCGTGGGATCGGGGACGGCGGTGTTCAACCCGGGGTTCACGAGCCGCACGATCGCGGACTTCCAGATCGACATCAGTTTCTTCAACCGCTTGGGGAACCAGGCGAGCGGCAACGGCTCGTTCATGGCCAAGGACACGCTGGGGAACGTGCTGAGCGGCGAGCTCGCTGGCGACTGGGTCATGTTCGGCGGCGCGGTGTTCTTCAACGGTGCGATCCGTGGTGCGGTGTTCACGCCGAATCCGCTGGCGGCACTGCCGTTCACGGGTGAGAACGGGACGTCGTTCGGCATGGGGGCGCCCATCGCGGTGCAGCCGCTGGATGGATCGATTGTGCAGATCTTTCTCGCGACCCCGGCGAACTCGATGATGGACGCGGACTTCCGCGAAGTCTCGACGGGTGTCGCGGGTCAGTTGATCCCGACTCCGGCCTCGGCCGCGCTGCTCGCTCTGGGCGGTGTGGTGGCGGCCCGTCGTCGTCGCGTGTGAGTTTCAATCAGGCCAATCCGAGTCATAGCTCGAGATAGACGCGAGGCCCGGGACGCAAGTCTCGGGCCTCGACGTTTTTGCGTGGATTGACGATGCCGACGGGCTGTCGCTTACTGAGGCGGCGTGTTGGTATCGCCAGCGATGCCCAGACGCATGGAGGTGTCGGCCTGCACGTTCTGCATGCGGTAGTAGTCCATGACACCCATCTTGCCGGACCGGAGGGCCTCGGCGAGAGCGCGGGGCACTTCGGCCTGGGCGAGGGTCACGATGGCCTGGTTTTCCTGGATCTTGGCCTTGTTTTCCTGCTCAAGAGCCATGGCCAGAGCGCGGCGCTTTTCGGCCTCGGCCTGGAAGCGGGCCTTGTCGGCCTGAGCCTGATCGGCCTGCAGCTTGGCGCCGATGTTGTCGCCGACGTCGACGTCGGCGATGTCGATCGAGAGGATCTCGAACGCGGTGCCGGCGTCGAGGCCGGAGCGCATAACGGTCTTGGAGATCTCGTCGGGGTTTTCCAGCACGGCCTTGTGGTCGTTGGCGGAGCCGATGGTGCTGACGATGCCCTGACCGACGCGGGCGATGATGGTCTCTTCAGTGGCGCCGCCGATGAGGCGGGCGATGTTGGTGCGGACGGTGACGCGGGCCTTGCACTTGAGCTGGATGCCGTCCTTGGCGACGGCGTCGATGGTGTTGCGCGGGCCGTTGGCCTGGGGGCAGTCGATGACCTTGGGGTTCACGCTGGTCTGCACAGCGTCGACGATGTCGCGGCCGGCGAGGTCGATGGCGGTGGCGGTGTCCCAGGTGAGGGGAATGCGGGCCTTCTGGGCGGAGATCAGCGCGTTGATGACGTTGCGGACGCGGCCGCCGGCGAGGTAGTGGGTTTCGAGCGCGTTGGTCGGGATGTCCATGCCAGCCTTCACGGCCTGAATGCGGCTGAAGACGATGCTGCGGACATCGACCTTGCGGAAGCGCATCGCGACCATCTCGAAGAGACCGACGCGGGCGTTGGAGAGCAGGGCCTGGAACCAGAGCTGGGCGAAGTTCAGGAAGATGATGATGACGACGAGGGCGATGACGCCGACGATCACCGAGAGGGCGATGAGGATGGGGGTGGGAAGCATGGATCAAGGCTCCGAGTGACGCCGGGACTCCGGCGGGGCTGAGTATAGCGGCGTGGGGGATTTACCACAGAGACACAGAGGTACAGAGAACAGTCAGAGGATGTTCAACTCAAAGGACTCGAAGGGCTCGAAGAGGGTTCAAGGCAAAGACATGTGAATGCCGCCGCCTCTTCCGGTCTGATCCCTTCGAGTTCTTCGCGTCCTTCGAGTTGAAATGTCTTCTTTGTGCCTCTGCGTCTCTGTGGTGAACTCTTCACTTCGCCACCGGAGAACCCGCCGTGCTCGGGAGCGGGTTGTCCGGATTGGGCGTGTGCTTGGCCTCGTCCTTGGGCTCTTCCTTGGGCGTGAGCCGATCGAGGCGGCGGATTTCAGGGATAAGTGCCGCGACGCCGGCGACGACGAGCAGCGTGCCGATGCCGCCGCTGACGACGCTGAAGACCGCGCCGCCGATGGCCCCGAAGAACGGGGCGGCGAGCTTGGCGACGGCGCCGGATTCGAACGCGCCGAGTTCGTTGCTGCACTCGATGAAGACGCTGTTGACGGCGGAGACCCGGCCGCGGATGTGGCGGGGGGTGCGCATCTGGACGAGGACGTGACGCACCACGACGGAGATGTTGTCAAGACCGCCGAGCATGATGAGTGCGGCCATGGAGAGCCAGAAGCTGGTGGAGAGGCCGAAGACGATCGTGAAGACGCCAAAGCCGGCGACGCTGATGAGCATCCACAGGCCGGTGCGGCGTTCGAGCGGATACAGCGCGAGCACGAACGCCATGATCGTCGCGCCGATGTACGGGGCGGCCTTCAGCCAGCCCAGACCGACCGGGCCGACATGCAGGATTTCCTTGGCGTAGATTGGGAGCAATGCCGTCGCGCCGCCCAGCAGCACGGCGAAGAGATCGAGCGTGATGGCGGCGAGGATGGTCTTCTCGCGGTAGAGGTGCGAGAGGCCCGCGACCATGCCCTTGAGCGACATGGGCTGCGGGGCTTGATGGTGGGCGATGGGCTTGAGCCAGAGGGAGGTGAAGGCGAACACGCCGCAGAGGGCGGCGGAGATTGCGTAGACCGGCCAGGCGTGGTTGTAGCGGGCGATGATGAGCCCGCCCAGCAGCGGGCCGCCGATGGCAGCGACCTGGAAGATGCCGCTGTTCCAGGTGACGGCGTTGGGGAAGATGCTGTCGGGGACGAGATCGGGCAGCAGGCTGGAACGCGTCGGGCCGTTGAACGAGCGGACGCAACCGGCGAGGGTGACGAGCAGGAAGAGCACCCACAAAGCGGCGGTGGAGAATGACGCGTACGCCAGTGCCGCGGCCATGAGCGCGAAGCCGGACTGAGTGAGGATGAGCACCTTGCGGCGGTCAAACGAGTCGATGACGTAGCCCGCGGGGAGCGCCATCGCGACCACGGGGAGGGCGCGGGCGAGGCCGATGAAGCCGAGGGCGAGTGCCGCACCGTCGGGGCCGAAGAACCCCTCGGCCTTGGCCCGCTCGTAGATCTCCCAGGCGAGGCCCATGCCCATCATCTGAAGACCGACGGCGGAGGCGAGAAAGCCGAAGGCGAAGAGGCGGTAGTTGCCGAAGCGCATCGCGGCGAAGGGGTCGTTCTTCGGCGCTGGAGATGGGGAAGCGGGTTGGGACATCGGGGCGGCGCGGGGAGTGGGGGGCCGCTGGCGATCCTATGGGCGAAACAACCGCGAGTTGCAGCGCGGGTGCAGTCTTGCGAATGGAAGCTCATTCACGAGCTGCGGTGTCCATTACTCGCGGCGCTCTTCACGTAGAGGCTTGACATCTTGGGGGACCTGATCCGGTGGGCAATCGATCCATTCCGCGTCGAACATGCCGCGGTAGCCGAAGAGCGGACCCCAGATCGAGTTGTTGACAATGACCTCGATTCCAAAGCGTCCGGCGCGGTCGTCGAACCACTCGTGCACGTCGGCGACCCCAGAGAAGAAGCGCGGGAATCGGAATCCGATCAGGCCTTCGTAGAAGCGTTGCTCGCCGGAGCGGATGCGCATGCCGCCCTGCGGGCTGGCCGACATTTCGAGATCGACCGCGAGGTGCTGATGCGTGCCGAGGTAGTCCACGATTCGCTTGCGGGACTCGCTGTAGATCATGGTCGCGTCGAAGCGACGGCCCGGTCCGATCTGGAAGTCGCGCGTCCAGGTGACGGTCTCGCGCCCGAAGGAGTCTGTGTAGGCGTAGTTGCGGATGGTGAAGGGGACGTCGCGCCCGTTGTCAGGGAACATGATCCGTCGCCATGTGCCAACGTAGAGAAATGGCAGCGTGTAGAACGCTCCGTGCCAGACACGTTCCATGAGTCCGCGCCCGATCGAGGCCTTGGCGTCCTTGGATGAGAAGCCGAACCGCTTCTGGATCATCGGGTGCAGCTTCTGGAACTCGGTGCCCATCGCGATCTCGTAGATCGATCTCACGGCTGCGCTCCTTTCATGGTGCGCTTGCAGTTGCGGGCGCTGGGTAGGTTCCGGTGCGAGATCCAGCCGATCGCGCAGAGCGCCAACATGCACGCGGTCAGTGTGGCGGGGTTGAAGGCCTCGGTGAACAAGCCCGGGGTAGACACGAGTGCCGGCGCCGTGACGGCTATCAGTGCGGCGGCGCTCGCGGCGTACGCCCATCGCGAGCGCCAGAGCAGCATCATGAATCCGAGCGCGATCTCGACGCACGCGGCGGCGGTGACGAGGTGCGGGGCCCAAGTGGCCAGACGGGGCAAGGCGGCGGCGGCTAGCTCGATCTCACGCGGGTCGCGGTCGATCAGCTTTGGCACCGCTCCCTGATAGATCCAGGCAAAGGCGAGAGAGACCTTCGAAACAGCGTCGATCAGTGCACGCGTCGCGGACAACGTCGGATCGATGCCGCGTTCGATCCAGAGGCGGAGACGATCGAAGCTCCAGGCGGTGGCCCAGCCGAAGAGCGGGCGGAAGGCGATCCGGTCGAGCCAGCGGCCGATCGGTCCCCAGCGGGTCTCGTAGTCATAGAGCGTGAGGAAGGTCGTGTGGCCATCGCCGCGGTCGATGTACTTCCAGTAGCCCGATCCGCGAAGGATGAGCGACTTCGGATCGTCGGACCAGAACTTCAGCGCCGAGGAAGCCTTCCCATCGACGGCGTGCTCGCCGACGGTTTCGCCGCCGCCTGCGATCCGCAGACCGAAGCCGATGCGCGTCTCGTACACAAAGCGCTGCGGCTCTTCGGCTACTCGCGGGAGATAACGGATGCTCGTGAAACGCAGGTCCCAGCGTTCGTGCAAGTCGGGAGTTTGGGTCTTGCTCCAGAGCGCATCGATGGGTGCACGGATATCGATCTCGACGTAGATCGGACGCGCCATCGCGTGCTCCCCTTTGCTGGATCGGGCACGGGCCCGACGCCTTGTCAGAGAACGGACTTCCAGCTCTTCCCGTCGCGCTGCACGCGCCGGTACAGCGTGTCGCGCTCGATCGGCTTGAAGCCTGCTTCGCGGATCGCCTTCTGCAGGGTCCAGACGTTGACTTCCTGGTGCGTGAGCGTGTTGTCGCCGGCGGAGCCTTGGCCGCTGCCGTGGTTGATTTTGGTGATGTCGTACCAGACGACGGTGCCGTCGATGTCGTCGGCGCCGGACTGGAGCATGAGCTGGGCCATGGGGAGGGTCTGCATGATCCAGAAGGCTTTGACGTGGGGGAAGTTGTCGAGCATCAGGCGGGCGATGGCGAGGGTGCGGAGGTTCTCGAGTCCGGCGGGGCCGGGGAGGTGCTCGAGCTCGCTGCCGTCGGGGAAGAAGGGGAGTGGGATGATGGTTTGGAAGTAGCCGTGGGGAAGAGACGGAGAGACGGAGAGACGAAGAGACGGAGTGTCGGAGAAGGCGACGTGTTCGGGGAGCGGGGTGTTGGGGCGGGTGAGCGTGATGACAGGCACGTCGGCGCCTTCGTCGCCGGAGTAGCCGAGGTGGCCCGTCTCGTTCGCCGCGTTCTTGTCATTCGCTGTGCCACTTTGCCACTGTGCCACTGTGCCACTTCCCGCGTACCCCATCCGCGCGAGCGCCCGATCCTGTGCCCGTCGCAGCATGTCCATGTGGACGAGGCGGTCATGGCGTTGTTCGATGTGGCCGTAGAGGATGGTGGCGTTGGTGTTGAGGCCGAGTTCGTGGGCTTCGCGGTGGACGTCGAGCCAGACGTCGGAGCGGATTTTGCCTTTGTAGGCCTCGTCGTGGACGCGGTCGTCGAAGACTTCGGCGCCGCCGCCGGGGAGGGAGCCGAGGCCGGCTTCTTTGAGTTTCGTCAGAACGTGGCGGATGCCAGATGGCCGGTCGTCGGCCTTGTAGACCTTGGCGATCTTGGCGAGGTGGACGATCTCGACGGCGGTGAACGCCTTCACGTGCAATTCGCTGCCGAGGCTGCGAGCGGTGTCGCGGATGGTGCTGACGAGATCGGTGTAGTAGGAGAAGGGCAGGTAGGGGTGCAGGCCGCCGACGGAGTGCATCTCGGTCGCGCCGGCTTCGACGGCCTTGCGGACTTCGTCTTTGACGTACTCCATGTCACGCGTGTACGCGCCGGGCTCGTCCTTCTTGCGGTAGAACTCGCAGAACTTGCAGGAGAGGGCGCAGACGTTGGAGTAGTTGAGGTGGCGGTTGATGTTGTAGTACGCAGCATCGCCGTGCAGGCGGCGACGGACCAGGTCGGCGAGTTCGCAGACCGTCCAGATGTCGGGCGTGGTGAAGAGCAAGTCGCCGTCGGCGAGGGAGAGGCGTTCGCCCGCGAGGACCTTGGCCCGGATGGGCTCGAGCGCGGGGTCGGCGGCGACGGGGGTTGGGTGGGCGTCAAAGGGCGGGGCGGAATGACGGGCGATCGCAGCGGTCATGATGAAGGATATCCGCGCCGCGGCAAACTTTCAAGATATATTGAAAGATCGAAAACAGCCTGATTTGATGCGGTCGAACGTCGGTTTTGGCTACTTAAGCAGGAAGACTTTGACGAGGATGTCGCCGATGCCGATCAGTGCCGCGCCTGCGATGAGGCCGGCGCAGATGGGCTCGTGCGATTCGATCCAGATCTTGTGGCCGTTGCTTTCCTTGCGGGCGTGGTAGAGCTTGTGCATGAGCCAGAAGAACGCCGCGCCGGCGAACATGGCGAGCGTGGAGTCGGGCGGGACGACGACGCCCAGGCCGATGGCGAGCGGGCTGAGCGGGAACTTGCCTCGGCTGGCGATGCGGGCGACCTCGAAGACGAGGCCGACGACGGCGGCGATCACCATCGACCAGATGATGGAGGTGGTGAGCAGCGAGCCCTGGCCGCCGTCGCCGAAGATGCTGGTGACGAGATCCGAGACGCCCTTCCACTGCACGGCGGAGGGGAAGGCGAACTGCTCGGTGACCATCTTGTTCTGCACGTTGTCGCCGGGCTTGTAGTCGGAGAGGAAGAGGGCGTAGAAGAGCGGCGTGCTGGCGAGGGCACCGGCGATGACGCCGATGCAGTGGCCCCAGGCCTGCTGGCGGGGCTTGGCGCCGAGCATGTAGCCGGGCTTGATGTCCATCAAGAGGTTGCTGGCGTTGCTGGCGACTTCGACGCACATGACGCCGGTCATGAGGTTGGTGGGCGGGTGCTTGGGGTCGAGCGCGCCGTAGGTGAACTGGGGGATCTTGGAGAGCGAGCCGGTGGGCGTCGTGCCGGTGAGCGCGGTGCTGCTGGCGGCGATGAGGGTGAGGATGATGATCATCGGGATCGCGGTGGCGCCGAAGATCCAGGAGACGCCGAACCAGTCGTGGGCCATCCAGACGCCGATGGCGCCGACGATGGGGATGCCGACGAACGAGATCCACAGGGGCAGTTCGATGTGGCCGAGGACGTCCTTGCCGGTGTCCTTCTTGCCCGTCAGGCCTTTAAAGGCTTCGATGAAGACCTGGGGCTTGGCGAAGAGCGCCGTCAGCGAGGCGACGACCATGATGACGATGCCCCACCACAGGGCCCAAGTGTTGAGGATGTGGGCGCGGCCGAAGACGGCGGTGCCGGCCTCGATGGAACCGGAGCGGGGCTTGATCTCGCCGTAGGAGATCATGATGGGCACGATGATCGCGAAGTTGAGCAGCATGCCGATCATCATGCTGGTGGCGGACTTGATGCCCATCAGCGCGCCGGCGCCGAACATCGTGAGATCGAGCGTGGGGCGGAGGGCGAGTTCACGCAGATCGACGCCTGCGAGCCTTGGCGTCGAGAGGTAGCCCTTGGCGGCGAGGTTGTAGTACCACTCGTCGAGGTAGTGGGGCAGGTGGAAGTTCTGCTTGAAGCCGAGCCACTTCTCTTGGATGAGTTTCTGATAGCTCTCGCCGGAGAAGAACGAGATGCTGCCGGCGAAGAGGGCGGCGAAGGCGAGGACCTTGGCCTTGAAGACGCCGACGGCGGCCTGGGAGGTGTAGAGCGTGTCGAGCACGACGCCGCAGGCGCGGCCTTCGGGGAAGGGCTGCTGTTCGTCGTTGATGAAGCGTCGCTTCATGGGGAAGGCGACGAGCACGCCGAGGATCGAGAGGACGACGTTGAAGAGGAGCATCTGCCACCAGGGCATGAGCTCGTTCTGGACCCACATGTACGCGGCCATGCCGCTGATGAGCGGGCCGGTCATGTATCCGGCGGCGGTGGCGATGGACTGGGTGCAGTTGTTCTCGAGGATGGTCATGTCCTTCGCGCCCAGCTGCGCGAAGAAGCGGTAGATGGCGAAGGAGAGGATGACGGAGGTGAGGCCGACGCCCAGGGTCCAGCCGGTCTTGGCGCCGACGTAGAGGTTGGTGGCGGAGAGGATGCCGCCGAGGAGGAAGCCGGTGAGGGCGGAGCGGAGCGTGAGCTGCGCCATGTCGCCGCGGAAGACATTGGCGAGCCACCACTGGTCCTTCTGCTCGCGGGACCAGGTACGGATTTGATCGTCGGTGAGGGTGGGGATGGCCATGCGGGAACCAGTTTAGCGAACGACGTGAAGGATGCTGCAAGAAAAACGCCCCGCGTGGGCGGGGCGTGGGGGGAAGCGGGACTGCGTTCTTGGCCGCGGCTAGAGGCCCCAGGCCATGAGGCCCGAGGCGGTGGCGAGCATGGCGAGGATGGCCTTGATGAGGCTCTCGCCGGCGACGAGGCCGGAGGCGATGGGGATGCAGTACTTGTCCTGCGACTTGAAGTGTGCCTTGGCCCAGATCAGGGCGATGGCGGCGCCGAGGAAGAACGAGAACGAGTTGGAGAAGCTGACGACCCAGGCGAGGCCGAGGCCCATCGCGCTGGGGATGTACGGACGGGCCTTGGGGAAGAGCTTCTCGAGCGTGGGCAGCAGCATGCCGACGAGGGCGCCGATGACGATCGCCATCTTGGCGCTGTCGGGCAGGGAGTGGATGCCCTTCTCGCTGGCGAGGACCTCGGCGACGGCCTTCCACATGTTGGTGGCGGGCGGGTTGAAGGCTTCGAGGGCGGCCTTGTTGGGGACCAGGAGGTACCACGCCGGGACGATGGCGATGGTGCCGAAGAAGATGCCCGCGAACTGGGCGATGAACTGCTGGCGCGGGTTGGCGCCGAGGATGTAGCCGCTCTTGAGATCGGTGAGCAGGTCGGCGCTGCTGCTGGCGCTGTTGGCGGCGGTGGAGGCGGACATCAGGTTGATGGTGGTGTTGCCCTTGGCGCCCGGCAGCACGGCGAAGAGCAGCTGCATCACCTTGCCCATCGCGCCGATGGGGTTGGTGTCGGTCTCGCCGGTGGCGCGGCAGGCGACCATGGAGAGCACGAACGACATGCCCAGAGCGATGATGCCCAGGAAGATGTTCATCTCGAAGGCGTACCAGTTGACGATCAGCACGCCGATCGAGATCGGGATCATGCCGGCGATGAACCAGGTGTTGGGGACTTCGATGCGGCGGGCGACGGCCTCGGCCTCGGGGGTGAGGCTGTGCTCGTCGCTGGCGCTGGCGGCTTTCTTGCCGACGCCGAACGAGCGCAGGACCGTCTTCCACTGCAACGCGAGTGAGGCGAGCGAGGCGAAGACCATGATGGCGGTGCCGCCCCAGAGCGACCACTGCGTCAGCCGGAGCGTGCCCGCGCCGGCGACGGGGATGTTGAGGATGATGTCCTTGGAGTGCTGGGCGGCCTGGAAGGTGAGTGCCCCGTCCGCGCCGGTGACCCAGCCGCTGCCGGGGGTGGCCTGGTCGAGGCCTGCGAGATAGGGGCCGAAGCCGAAGTAGAGGATGCACGAGCCGATGAGCATGGACAGGCTGACGCGCATGCCGACGATCATGCCCGCGGCGATGAGCAGGCCCGAGGGTTCGAAGCCGAAGCCCGCGGGATTGCCCGCGCGGTAGCCGGCGAACGCGCCGCTGAAGGGGATGAACTCGGGGAGGCGGATGCGGACGTGCTCGAAGAACTTGTCGACGAACTTGAGGCCGCCCTCGCCGGTGTTGAGGAAGCCGATGATCGCGCCGCAGATCAGCGCGATGACGAGCGAGTAAGCCTTGAGCAGGGCTTCGCGACCTTCGCTGTAGAGGCTTTGGAGCGTGGTGGCGCAGGCGATGCCCGAGGGGAACGGGAGCTGCTCCTGATTGATCATCTGGCGCTTCATCGGGATGGCGAGGAAGACGCCCAGTGCACCGGTGAAGAGCGTGAAGGCGGCGACGATCCAGACGGGCTGCTTCGCCCAGGTTTCGATCTGAGCGGGATCGGGACCGGTTTCGAGCAGGAGCAGCGCGCCGAAGGCGGTGGCGATGGTGGCGCCGGTCGAGTAGCCCGCGGCGCTCGCGGTGCTGGCCATGCAGTTGTTCTCGAGGATCGTCATCTGGGAGAGACGGTTGCCCGAGGCGGTGCGGAAGACATTCCAGATGACGTAGGAGATGACGCAGGCGGTGATGGCGACGCCGAAGGCCCAGCCGATCTTGAGCGTGGTGTAGAGGCCGGCGACGGACATGAGCATGCCGATCACGCCGCCCATCATCACGGCCCGCAGGCTGAGCTGGCGGACCGAGTCGCCCTGATAGACCTTGGTGTACCAGTGCGACTCGCGCTGGGCGGTGGTCCAGCCGGTCATGTCAACGGCGGTCGGGCTTGCGGCGGGCGAGGACGATTGGGCTTCGCTCATGAGTGGATTCCAGTGGCCGATTTCCCACGCCCGTGCCGCGGTTGCGGTGCGGCGGCGACATCATACCGGAATCGGAAGGGGCGCACCGGAATGTTCGGTCGGTCTTCAGGCCAGCGGGCGGCAGCGCACCTGGGTCGGCTCGACGTGGGTGATGCGGACCTTGGCGCCGACGGGAACAAAGTCGGTTTCGGTGACGGCGTCGTGGCGGTGGCCGTCGATCTCGACGATGCCGATGGGACGCAGCGGCGTGAGCGTGACGGCCTCGCGGTCGATGAGCGCGAGACGCTGCTTGACGAACTGTTCATCCTTCTGGTGCTTCTCGAACTGCTCTTCCTCGGTGGGTGCCCCGATCATGCGGCGACCGAGCGGCGTGTGCTGCCAGAGCGCCAGCCCCGCCCACACCACCAGCGGCGTGGTGACGAGCATGCCGAAGAGGCCCATGACGCCCCAGAGAGGGCTGAAGCGAAAGAGGCAGACGAGTCCGGCGATGGCGCAGACGGCGGCGGTGATCGCGATCGCGCCCGCGCTTGGCACGAAGAACTCGAGCAGGATCAGGAAGAGAGAGATGCTCAGGAGCCCGAGGCCCCAGACGAGAAGCGGGTCCATGGGGGAGGGTAGAGGTGTCGGGGTGGCCAGGTGTCCAGGTGTCCGGGTGTCAAGCGTCCATCTGTCCAACTGTCCATCTGTATCGCCGCTCCGCCGCTCCGTCGCTCCGTCGCTTCGTCCCTCCGTCTCTCCAACCGTCCATCTGTCCATAAGTGCTCGAGCGCGTTCAGACACCGACGCTGCCGGATCGCAGCGGTCTCACGCGAGTCTGGTCGGAGTTGGCAGGCGAGCCTTACACCGCTTCGACGCTGATGCGGAAGTCGGTGACGCTGACGACGCGGACCTCTTTGCCGATGTCGATGAAGCCGAGTTCGGCGACGACGTCGTGGCGGGCGCCGTCGATCTCGATCTTGCCGGAGGGGCGCAGCGGGGTGACAGCGACGCCGATAGCGCCGACCTTGATGGCGGGCGGGGCCATAGCGGTGAGCATCGAGGCGTCGGTGCCGATGTCGCCTTCGGGGTTCTGGAGCACGAGGCGCTGGAGGATCGGGATGTTGGTGATGTTGCGGTAGATGAAGAAGAGGGCGACCCAGGTGGTGAAGCCTGCGAGCAGGAGGGTCGTGACGCCGGTGGCGAGGCCTTCGCGGAACTGGGTCGCGCCCAGGCCGCTGCCGCTGGAGCCGGGGATGAAGACGCCGACGAGGCCGACCATGAGCGCGACGATGCCGACGAGCCCGGCGATGCCGAAGCCGGGGAGGACAAAGAGTTCGGCGGCGAGGAAGACGACACCGGCTCCGATGGCGGCGAGCTGCCACCACATCGCCATGCCGATGACGATCTGGGGCAGGAAGAGCCCGGCGAGGCAGCAGAGGGCGATGACGCCGGGGATGGTGACGCCGGGGCTGAAGAACTCGATGAAGAGGCAGATGAGGAAGATGGTGACGAGCGTGCCGCGGACCCAGGGGGCGGACATGAAGCGGGCGAACTCCTCGGACCACGACTCGTCGAGGCGGGTGATGGAGGGGGCGCCGATGAAGGACTGGAGGTCGGCGTCGGTGTTGATGGGCTGGAGCACGGGCGCAGCGCCGCCGGAACGGGTCGCGTTGGTGGCGAAGCCGAAGTAGGCCATCTCGTTCTCGCGGAGGACGACGGCGCCGTCGCCGTTGCAGATCTTGGCGAGCAGGCGGAAGCGGCCGGGGGTATTGGTGGCCGCGCCGTCGGTGCGGGGTCGGAGCGTCGGCGTCGCGCCCGCGAGTTCGAGCGCGGTGCTCATGCTCTGGCCCAGGCGGGTAACGGTGGGTGACGCGGGCGCGAAGGGGGCGGACTCGGAATCGAGCGGGGTGGTGGTGGGAGGGGTGGGTGCCGCATCCGGTGTTGTCGTCGTGGGCACGGCGCGCTTGTTGGTCTTCTTCTCGTTGCTGCCGACACTCGCGGTGGCGACCATGGGCTGCAGCACAGGCTGGTCGGGGAAGAGGGCTTCGAACTCGGCGCGATCCACGGCGAAGCGGGTGCCGGTCTGGGTGTCTTCGACCCACCACAGTTCGGCGTCGGTGGCGACGATGGCCTGGACGATGAGTTCGTCCCACTGATAGGTGCCGTTGGCGCGGTTGTGGCGGCGGGCGGAATCAACGACGTCGGCGAGCAGCGGGGGCAGGAGTTTCTGACGCTCGTCCTCGTTGAGGCCGCGGAGTTGGGAGGTGAGCGAGTTGCGATCGAAGGTGGGACGGATGACCTTGGCGTCGCCGAAGCCGATGCTGCCGGCGACGACGATCTCGCGGCAGGCCAGGGCGATGATCGCGCCGCCGGAGTAAGCCTGCGGGTTGATCCACGCGACGGTGTTGCGGATGGGCGAGTTCTTGATGGCACTGGAGATCTCGAGCACCGCGCCGAGTTCGCCGCCGGGGGTGTCGAGCTCGATGATGAGTGCGTCGGCACCCGCGGCGACGGCGTCGGCCATGCGCCGCTTCATGCTGCGGGCGGTGATGGCGTCGATCGGGCCCTTGATGGTGAGGACATAGGGCGTCGTGGCCTGACGGGCGGCGGAGATGGCGGTGGGCTGCGAGACGGTGGGGGTGGGGGTCGTTGCCGGGTCGGCGGCGAACGACGGCGTGAGCCCCGAGGGCATGCCCCACGCGAGCAGGAGCAGCGTCCACGCGAGGAGTCGGGGGATGGTGCGTCGGGTGCCGGGCATGGTTGATTCTAGATTCGTAAGGGAGGCGGCTTGGTTTCAGAGGGCGATTGGGTGGGGGTGTGCCGGATTGTGGTGCAAGGAATCGCGTGGTGGAGGCAAGTCGATGGACTGAAGTGATCGGTTCCTGCGGCGTCCGCCGCGGCCCTCGAAAGAGGGCATGAGGAGTTGGCAAGATGAAGAATGTTCTCGTGTGCGTGGGCGCTGCGGCGCTCGGGTGTTCCTCGCTTGGCGCAGTCGTTTCGGTCACCGGGCAGGTGAGTCACATCGCGCCCCCGCCCAGTCTGGCGTTCGGCGTCTTCGCCGACAAGACAAAGGCGTACGTGATCAACGAGCGGCAGGGCGTGCTGTTCAGCGGCGGCGTGGACAAGTACCTGCCGATGGTCGGCGTGGCGTACACCACGTCGAACCTCGCTCCGGGGCTGTTGCCCGGCCCGACCTTTGTGGACAGCCACTTGATTCACTTCGACAACAACGGCGAGCCGTCGCCGTATCCGTCGGTGACTGGAACGGTGACCTTCGACGGCCCGATCATCGCGATCATCTGCTCGCTGGGGCGGCTTGACCTGAGCGACGCAGCGCTGGGCGCACCGGGCACGACCTACGCCGCGGGCGAACTGAGCCGCGGCATCAGTTCGGTGATCGACACGTTCAAGTTGCTGTCTCCGAACACGATCCAGTTCACGCTTGCGAACGGGCAGGCGATGGACGACATCCGCGTGCTGACCGTGCCGGGACCTGGCGTCGCCGCGATGGGTCTGCTTGGATTGTGCACGCTGCGACGTCGGCGCTGACTCACGTCGCCGGCGTTTCCTGTTCGACGCGCCATTCCATCCGGTCGCCCTTTTCGCCGGTGCATTCGATGTGCACCGCGAAGAAGCCGGGCTTGCCGCTGGGCGTCTTGGGCTCGTGCTTCTTGATCAGCGGCCAGATCACCTTGCGGTCGCTCTCGGGCAGCGGCAGCGATTCGAGCTGGTCGAGCGGGAACCAGTCGAGGCGGCCTTCGCGCATGTCGCGGGGTTCGGTCCAGACCGGGCCCAGGACGCGGTAGAGGAACATGAGCCAGTGGCCGCGGCCTTCGAAGGCCTGCTCGCTGATGATGCCAGCCAGGTGCAGGCGTTCCATCGGGACGTGGATGCCGGATTCTTCCTCGATCTCGCGCTGGGCGCAGCGGGCGGGGGATTCGCCGTGGTTCACGTCGAGCTTGCCGCCGATGGGGGAGACCAGGCCGAGGTTGGGAGCCTTGAGCCGCTTGAGCAGCAGCACGCGGCCGTCCTTGTCGCGGAGGTCGCAGAGACAGGCGATCTTGTACGGCAGCGAGCCAGCGGCGGCACCGGCAGGGTTCACGGCGTGGTCGGACATGGGGGAGGGTAGCGAGGGAGTGGGCGACCCGAGGATCCGGAGGGCATCGGGCCGGGAACGAAAAGACGAACGCGGAGGGGGCGGAGCGAGCGGAGAAACGCGGAGGAAAGACTTGGTTCGAACCCCTGCCATCGACTCCGCTTTCCTCCGCTCGCTCCGCGCACTCCGCGTTCGTCTTGGGTCCTCCCAGGCCCTCTCTGCTGCGGGGTCGCGTGGGCGGCCCGCCGCTTCACGTTTGGACCGTCATCCAGCCGATACCGCCCTCATGTCGAGCCTGCCTGTTTCGTCCCTTCCGGGTGCGTCCGCCGCGCCTGCTTCGCCGCTTACACTCAGCCCGGTGTCGGGCCAGTACGCCTCGCCCTTTTTGCCCAAGGGTGTGCGAGCCGAGGTGCGGTCGGGTGTCACCATGAAGTTTGTTGCCGCCAACGACCAGCCCGCCGACCGCCGCTCGTTTGAGGTGGCCGGGAAGCACCTCTATCTGATCGGCATCGGCGGCTGCGGCATGAGCGGCCTGGCCCGCATGCTGCGGCACCGCGGAGCCATCATCAGCGGCTCGGACCTCAACGAAAGCGAAGTAACCCAAGCCCTTGCCGCCGAAGGTGTTGCGGTCGGCTTCGAGCAGACGCGAGAGGCTTTTCCGGCGGGCTGCGAACTGGTGATCGCGTCGGCGGCGGTGAAGCCCGACCACCCGCAGGTGCTCGAGGCCGAAGAACGCGGCGTGCAGGTGCTCTTCTACGCCGAGGCCCTCGGGCTGGCGATGCTCGGCCGTACCGGCATCTCGATCGCCGGCACGCACGGCAAGAGCAGCACGACGGCGATGCTCGGCTGTGCCCTGACCGACGCGGGCCTGGACCCGACCGTGATCGTCGGCGCGACGTGCAACCAGCTCACGACTGGCACGCTCCACTCCGCCGCTCGACCTGAGGGCGTCCAGATCTCCGGCTTCCGCCTCGGCAGCGATCAGATCCCCGGCGGCGAACTCAAGGGCCGCCCGGGACTGCTGATCGCCGAGTCGTGCGAGTTCAACCGCTCGTTCCACAACCTGCACCCGACGATCGCGAGCATCAGCAGCGTCGAGGCCGACCATCTGGACGTGTATGGCTCGATGGACGCGGTGATCGAGAGCTTCCACGAGTTCGCGCGGCTGCTGCCTTCCGCGAGCGCGGGCGGCAAGCTGCTCATCGCTCACGAGGGTGCTCATCGCCGCGAGGTGACCGCGGGGCTCGACTGCGCGATCGAGACCATCGGCTTCACCCCCAGCGCCGACTGGGTGGTCTCGTACGACCAGGAGACCCGCCGCGTCACGTTGGCTCACGAGAACAAGCAGGTGGCGGCGTGGACGATGCGCTTGCCCGGCGTCCACAACGCGATCAACAGCGCGACGGCGCTGGCCCTGGCGGTGATGGTCGGTGCCGATCCGGCCCGCGTCGCCGAGTCGCTCGCGGCGTTCACCGGCGTCGATCGCCGCATGCAGTTGCTGGGCGAGCGTGCGCTTTCTGGTCCTCATGGCAGCGGCACGGTCCGCGTCTACGACGACTACGGCCATCACCCGACCGAGGTGGACGTCACGCTGCGGGCCCTGCGCGCCTTCGAGAAGCCCGAGCAACGCGGCGGCCGGCTCATCTGCGTCTTCCAGCCCCACCAGCACTCACGGACGCGGCATTTGCTCGAGGAGTTCGCCCAGAGCTTCAGCGAGGCGGATGTGGTGATCGTGCCGCACATCTACTTTGTGCGGGATAGCCAGGAAGAAAAAGCCAAGATCGGCGCCAGCGACCTGGTGGACCGCCTGCGCCAGCGCAAGGTCAAGGCCAAGCACGTCTACCCGTTTGATGCGATCGTCGAGGAACTGGAAACCATGTGCCGCCCGGGCGATGTGGTGGTGGTGATGGGCGCGGGGCCGGTGTACGAAGTCGGGCGCGGGTATCTGGCTGAGAAGTAATCGATCGGAAAGGCAATGACCACGGAGGCACAGAGACACAGAGAGGAGAGATTGGGGTAGAGCAAACGGAGCGTCCCGTGCACCTCGTCCCACCAATCGCCCTGGCCTGAGCCTGTCAGTCTCTACTCCCTCAACCTCTTCTGTCTCATCTCGTCTCTCTCTGTGCCTCTGCGTCTCTGTGGTTCATTCCTCCCATGCTCGTGCACGATGAACTCGCCATCTCCCCGCTCGCGCAGATCCCCACTTGGTTCGGGATCGGCGGCGGCGCATCGCGCTTCGTTCAGGTATGGACAGTTGGACAGATGAACAGTGCGGTGCAGGTCGATCCGGCCCTGCGGGTGCTGGGCGACGGTGCCAATCTGCTGGTCGATGACGACGGCGTCGACGAACTCGTCGTCGCGATGCGAGGCTCCCTCGCCGAGTGGACGATCGACGCCGCGAAGGGCATCGTGCGAGTCGGCGCGGGTGCCAACCTGCCCAAGTTGATCAACGAGACCGTGCGGCTCGGCCTCGCCGGGCTGGAAACCCTCGGCGGCATCCCCGCCAGCATCGGCGGCGCGCTGGTGATGAACGCCGGCGGCAAGTTCGGCGAGATCGAGCAGTACGTGCTCCGCGTCCACGCCCTCACCCGCGACGGCAAGGAAGTCACGCTCGAACGCAAGGACATCGCCTTCGGCTACCGGCGTTCGGGCTTGAACGACTACATCCTCACCGGGTGCGAGTTGCAGTTGCTGCCGGACGATCCTGCCGCGGTGCGCAAGCGGCAAAAAGAAGTGATGGCGTACAAGAAGACCAGCCAGCCGATGGCCGAGAAATCCGCGGGCTGCACGTACAAGAACCCGACGCTCGAGGACGACGTGCCGGAGTTGTTCGACGCCAACGGCCGCGCCGGGCGGCGGGTGCCCGCGGGGCTGCTGATCGATCGCGCGGGACTAAAGGGCCTGCGCGTCGGCGGCGCGGAAGTCAGCGATGTGCACGCGAACTTCTTCGTAACCCACCCGGGCGCGACGGCTCGTGATGTGATCGGGCTGATGAACGAGGTGGAACGCCGCGTGATGGACCGCTTCGGCGTGCCGCTGACGCGTGAAGTGGTGGTGTGGAGCAAGAACAACGTCGGCGGGGGTGCCCGATGAGCCGCAAGACCGTGCTGGTGCTGGGCGGCGGGCCGGACGCCGAGCGCGAGGTGAGCCTGGTCAGCAGCAAGTTCGTCGCCCAGGCGCTCGAACGCGGCGGCGAGTTCGACGTCAACTACCAGATCATCGATCGCGCCAACCTGCAGCAGATCCGCGCCCTCGCGGGCGATGTGATCTTCCCGGTCCTGCACGGCGGCTGGGGCGAGGGTGGGCCTTTGCAGGACCTGCTCGATCAGGATCGCAGGCCGTATGTGGGTTGCCGCGGCCCGGCGGCCCGCGTGGCGATGGACAAGATGGCGACCAAGCTGCTCGCGGCGTCGCTGGGCATCCCGACCAAGCGAGCGTGCGTGATCAACGGGCGCGACCATGGCTGCCCGCTCGAACTGCCGGTCGTGGTGAAGCCGGTGCACGAGGGCTCGAGCGTGGGCGTGCACATCTGCCGCACCAGCCCGGAGTGGCTGACCGCGATCGCCGCCGCCTTGCGGGACATGCAGGAACACCCGCGCCGGGTGTACATGGTGGAGCAGGGCGTCCTCGGTGGGAGCGAACTGACAGTCGGCGTCTTCGACGGCAAGGCGCTGTTGCCCATCCAGATCAAGCCTGCGGTGGAGTTCTACGACTACGAGGCCAAGTACCAGCGGAACGACACGCAGTACCTGGTCGATCCGCCGCTCCCGGCGGGGGTGAAGGCAACAATCCAGAAGCAGGCGGAGGATCTGTTCCAGGCCATGGGTTGTCGGCATCTGTCGCGGATCGACTTCCTGCTGGATCGCGATGGGCTGCCGTGGCTGTTGGAAGTGAACACCCTGCCGGGGTTCACGGACCATTCGCTCTTCCCGATGGCGGCGAAGCAGGCGGGAATGCCGATGGAGAAGCTGTGTGCGCAGTTGGTGCACATGGCGATCCGCGACGGCGCGAAAGACCGAGTTCGGTAACGAAAGAAGCAGACCAGTGACAGATGTGCCCAGCCAACCCAGTCCGACCGAGCCGATGGCGGCAGCGCCGTTGCCGCAGGTCACGCCGACGAGGCCGCGGTTTGACTGGGGTGCGTTCACGGCCCACCTGACCACGTTCTTCAGCGTTGTGATCGTGCTCGGATTGGTGATCGGGTTCCTGCTGCTGCGTGCGCCGGTTCGGCAGAAGGCCGAAGCGGTGGTGGCAAAGGGACCGGTGACGATCCGGTTCGAGTGGCCGGAGTTGAAGAAGCCCGACGATCGCGAGTCGGGGGCGAACAAGTCGACGACGAAGGCCGTCGTGCAGACCAACAAGCCGGGCACCGGTTCGAAGGCGAACCCGGTGAGCAGCGTCGCGACGACCCGCGAGAAACCCCGCACGTGGTTGGCGGCGCAGTTCCAGGAAGAATTGATGACGCTGGCGTACAAGGCGCTGGGGTCGGATCCGGATCCGTTGTCGCGTGAGCCGCTGGATGCGATCGGTGCCGCGATGGAGCGCTCCGGCTGGTTCGACGGCCGTCCGAGTGTGCTGCGCGGCGAGGCACAGGAGATTGTCATCCGCGGCAACTGGCGGATCCCCGCGGCGGTCGTTCGCTACGCGCCGACGACGGCTCCCGGCGAGGTGGCGACGGAAACCAAGGACTATCTCATCAGTTGGGATGCGCGCCCGATGCCCGTGGTGTATCCAGAGGGCAAATCGGGCTTGCTGGTGATCCGCGGCGTGGCCAACGGCCCGGCCAAGGACGCAAGCGGCACCGTGGACTATCGGGCGGCCTGGCAGGGCGAGGATGTCGAGGCCGGGATCGAGCTGCTGCGCACGCTGATGAACCAGGCGTGGCGCTCGCAGGTCGCTGGCATTGATGTCACGGACTACGCGAGCACCAAGCAGCTCGCGATCGAGACGATCCACAAGACGCGGTTGATCTGGGGCGGCCGGTCCAGCAAGCCGCTGGCGGGCGAGTGCTCGACACAGGCGAAGCTCGGGAAGATCAACGATCTCGTCGCGTACACCAAACGCATCGACGGCGAGAAGGGCGAGATCGAGATCTGGTGGCCGATCAACAAGACGCTCGAGATCGATCGCACCGCCAGCAAGCCGGCGGGGACGAGCGGCGAAGCAACCGCGAACGCCGACACTCCGAAGCGTTGATGAAACCCACGCGAGAGCGTGTGGCGGCCGTTGTTTCCAAGCTCTGAGCCGTTTCCGTTCCGACCGATCCCGTTCGCCACTGCTTGCGTACGAGTTATCGCGATGTCATCCGAGGACGCACAACCGCCGATGGATCCGTCGAGTGCGCCGACGAGCGCGCCGCAGTCTGGCGGTGAACCGCTGCCGGCGGACCCGCCGCTCCGTCGGCGCAGGCGTCCGCTGGAGTGGCTGCGTTCCGAGCTCGCGATCGCGGGGGGCAGCGAGTCAGACCGTTGGTCGCATCGGCGGGGCGAGCCGCGGACGTTTGCGTTCCTGTGGGCGATGTTCCTGATGTTCGCGGCGTTGGTCGCGCTGGGTGTGGTGTTGACCGGCGGCATCGTTTCGCTGGACGCGTATCAGCCTCTCTCGCGCGGGCTGGTTGTGACGATCGCGGTCGGGGTGCTGGTGTTCTGGCCGTTGCTGAGGCTGAGCCAGGATGTGCCGGAGGAGGGCTCGATCCGCGCCACGTTGAAGGACCTGTTCATCGTGCTGGTGCCGGTGCAGGCGGTGATCTGGCCCCAGATGTTCCTGGCGCGATGGAGCGTTGAGACGGTGCTGGCGATGAGCCTCGCCTTGACGGCGTGGACCCTGGTGATCGGTGCGGTTCTCGTGCTGGCGCTGCGGCGTCGGGCCACCCTTCGCACGGCGTGGATGCTGCTTTGTGTGACGTTGGCGATTGGTGGACTGGTGATCGGCATCGCGACGGGAGCTTCGTCGATGGATCCGCTGCGGCCGCGCGAGCCGCGGGCGGCGCCGGCGATCGTGCTCGCGTCTGGCGTGGGGCTGGTGAGCGACATCTCCGCGGATCGGTCGTGGAGCGGCGCGTGGGCGCTGACGATGCCGGCGCACTGGGCGGCGATCAAGGCGACGTTCGGCGCGAGCGCGGCGTTGTGGATCGCGGCCTTTGTGCTGGGCGGGCGTCGTACCGTGTGGCCTTCGCACGATGTGGGCTATGGCGAATCCGGCCTAGACTCCTCAGTACCCATCGATGGTGACGGGGCGGTGGGGATGGTGGGGGCGGTGGGGGATTGTGTGACAACTGGCGATGGGGACGCGGTGCGGGCACCGGCCGCGGGAATGGCCGTCGAATCGAAGCCAGAGGACCTGAAACAAGACCGGATCGATTGAGGATCGAGCGATGGAACTGCTGAGCAAGACCGAAAAAGAGCAACTGGAAACCCGCCTGGCGTTCCTGATCGCCAATCGCGCGGTGATCTCCAAGCGCATCGCCGAGGCCCGCGAGCTGGGCGACCTCAAGGAGAACGGCGACTACCACGCCGCCCGTGAGCAGCAGGGCCTGGAGGAGGCGGAGATCCGCCGTCTGGAGCAGCGCCTCGCATCGGTGAAGGTGATCGACGAGGCGATGCAGAAGGCCGCGGGCGGCACGGTCTTCATCGGCAGCACGGTGAAGATGAAGGACCTCGACGACGACGACGTGGACACGTACAAGCTCGTCGGCGAGACCAGCGGCTCGTTCGACTTTGTCGAGGTGACCGCCAACAGCCCGATGGGCGAGGCGATGATGAAGGCCCGCGTGGGCGATGTGATCCGCGTGAGTGCCCCGCGCGGGACCAAGCGGTTTGAGATTCTCGAGATCGTGTGAGGCGTGCATCCACCGCGAGAGACGTTTCGCGGCTTCGGAGCGAGACGTGAGCGGGCTCAACGCGTGCGTTGGGTCGGCGCGTTCGCACTCACTTTGGCGGCGGAGCTTTCGGCTTAGCGCTGCTCACCCAGCCACCACTTGCCCTTGGGCTTGGCCCGTGCGCGGTCGGCGCTTGCCTCGATTCCCTTGCGCAGTATGTCGCGGGCTTCTTGCGGCGAGTCGGTGACGCTGATGAGGTTGATGTCGGTGGGGCTGATCGTGCCGCCGGCGACGAGGCGGCGGCGGAAGAACTCCAGCAAGGGCTCCCAGAAATCGCTGCCCATGAGAATGATCGGGAAGTTCTCGACCTTGCGGGTCTGGACCAGTGTGGCGACCTCGAAGAGCTCGTCGAGCGTTCCGAAGCCACCGGGGAGGATGACGAAGCCGTAGGAGTACTTGACGAGCATGACCTTGCGGACGAAGAAGTAGCGGAACTCGATGAAGCGATCAACATAGGGGTTGGCGCGTTGCTCGTGGGGCAAGACGATGTTGCAGCCGATGCTCTTGCCGCCGGCTTCCTTGGCGCCGCGGTTGGCGGCTTCCATGATCCCGGGACCGCCGCCGGTGATGGTGGTGAGGCCGAGCTCGGCGATCTGAGCGCCGACATCGCGTGCGAGCTGGTAGTAGCGGTGCGACTCGTCAAAGCGGGCGGAGCCGAAGACGGTGACGCACGGGCCCACGAAGTGCAGCGAGCGAAAGCCGCGGATGAGCTCGGCGGTGATGCGGCAGACACGAAGGAACTCTGCGGTGCGCGATTGCGGGCCTTCGAGGAATCGGCGTGCGTCGTCGGTGGACGGTCCCTTGCCCCAAGCGTCGCCGGTGGCGGGTGGACCGAACTGCGTGAGCAGCATGTCGTCGCGGCGTGCGTTGGGATCGGGTGCATCGTTCTGCATGATCTCACTGATCGGTCTGCGCGACCGATGTCGAACAACGGATGTGGCTGTCCGTGTTGGAACACTGTTTCAGACAGCAGACGCTTCTATTCGATGCAACTTCGATGCGCGAGATTCTTCGATTCTCGTGCATACACCACTTGACGAGACGCGAACGGATCGCGGAAGATGACGGCGCGGTATGGAGCCTTCCGGGGGCTCCATGCACGCGGCTGCGTGTGATGCTCATTTGCATCCGCGCGGCGGACGTTGCTGATAGAGGAAGGCGGGGCTTGGAGCATGACGACGGGGCACGGAGCGATCACGGCACTCAGCGAGGGCTCGTCGCGCCAGAACGCGTTTTGGGACGCACTGGTGCACGACAGCGGTGCGCACGTGATGGTGATCGACATCGACGGTCTGGTGCACTACTCGAACTCGTCGATGGCAGCTTGCTTCGGCACCGAGGTCGTTGTCAACAAGCGGCTGCACGATCTCATCGACGTTGCGTTGGCTGACGAGCGGCTCGGCCTCGTGCGTCGCGTCGCCCAATCAGGCAAAAGCTTGACTGTGGACGGACGGGTGAAGGGCGTGATGCTTCGGTGCGTTATGCGGCTATTGACTCCTGCCGAGTCGCCGCGGAAGGTCTTGATCGTCGCGCGTCAGCTCGCGCCCGGCGTGCCGCCGGCCTCGGATACCGAGCACGTCGTCGCGTCGGTGGATGACGCGGGAATCCTCAAGGAACTCACGGATCGTGAGGTCGAGATTCTTCGGCTTATCGCCGAGGGCCTTCCGACGTCGGCCATCGCGGCCAAGCTGGGGCGCAGCGTGAAGACGGTGGAATGGCACCGCGTGTCGTTGGGTGAGAAGCTGGGTGTCAGCAACCGCGTGGAGCTGGCACGCATCGCGATCCGGGCCGGCTTGACGGGCCTGGGTGATCCCGTCGCCAAGTAGATTTCCCGGGCCGCGATCTCGGGTAACGCATCCTCCGACGCCAACGGCTTTTGGATGGGGCTGACGCATTTCGGTGTGCGGGTTCGGATCGGGGCCGGTTGGCACTTGGCCGAATGATCCTGTGTGAAATCTGGCGATCGCTCTTGCGGGCCGGGGAAGGCGCGGCTATGCTCACTATTGAGAATGACTTCTCAATATCGAAATCGTCGACTCCCAGTGACGCCGCGTGCGGCGCGGGGTGCCGCGTTCACGCTCATTGAGCTCCTGGTCGTGATCGCGATCATCGCGATCCTGATTGGGGTTTTGTTGCCGGCGCTCGGCAAAGCGCGGCAGTCGGCGCGGACGATCGTGTGCCTCAACCAGGTCCGCCAGCTCGAAGTCGCTAACCAGCTCTATTCGGATGTCAGCAAGGGGCTCTACGTCGACGCCGGGCTGCCGCACGGCGGGCCGTCGAGCCTTGCGTCGGTGCGGCGATCGTTTGTGTTTACGCTCGAGCCTTACTACTCGGGGACGATGTCGCTCCGCTCGCCGGTGGACAAGAGCCCGCGGTGGGCGGTGAGCCAGGGTGGAGAGGACGACGGGCAGACGCTCGCCGAGGTCCGCGGGCTGCTCGAGCGTGGGCAGACGGTGAACCTGAAGAAGCTCGCGCGATGGACGAGCTACGGCATCAACGAGTGGACGAGCCGCAGCTTCCCGCCGGGGCTCGACCCGCGTGAGCCGTTCGATCGCCAGAGTCGGGTCGAGACGCCTTCGGCGACGGTGCACTTTGTGCAGATGACGCAGGGCTTTGACAAGAGTTCGTTTGCCAAGAGCGATCACGTGCACGCGGCGGACTGGAGCAACGCGGGCGACGACGCGGCAGCGACGATCGCCGCTTCGCAGGCCGACACCAGCGCGCACGGCGGCAAGGCCAAGAGCAAGGACGCGCTTTCGAACTACTCGTTCCTGGATGGGCACGCGGAGACGCTGCGTTTCAGGGCGGTGTATGCGGGCGAAGAGACGAATCGGTTTTTCCCGCCTCGGGCCCACTAGCCGCGGCGACTGGAGTGTGATCCCATGAAGACGCAGGTCCTTTCAACAGTGGCGGCCCTTGCACTCGGCGGCGCGGCAGCAAACGCACTGCACCTGGGTGATCTCGCCGTCGGGCTGAACAATGGGCGGCTTGCCACCGGCGTGTTCCTCATCAACGGCGACAACGCGATCCCGCTGCTTTCCGAGCGGGTGTTCATCTGCACGCTGGGCAAGTTCCCGGGCTTCAACGACGATCCGGGCATGGACTCGCTCGAAGGTACCTTCGCCGCAAGTCAGGCGATCGGCTATTCCATGCGGGGCAGCCTGCGAAAGTGGACCGGGAGCGGGCTCACGACAGCGATCGACGAGCGGTTGCAGACTCGATTCGGCACCGCGGCCACGATCCGCCTGTCTTCGACCGATGACACCGCGGTCCTTGGAACCAGCCGTACCGCCAGCGGCGTGGGCGTGTGGCACCATCACATCGGTTACACGCTGCTCGCTCCCGCGTCCGACGGGGTCTATGTGCTGGAGTTCGAGCTCTGGGCGCCCGGCGGATCGCCGGCGACCAGCAAGCCGTATTGGTTCGTCTTCAATCAGAACAGCGACGACGCGACGGTGCAGAGCGTGATCGCGTATCTGAAGCAGAACGTGGTGCAGGAGACGTGTGCCGCCGACATCAACGCCGACGGGCTTGTGGACGACAGCGACTTCACGCTGTTCGCTTATGGCTACAACGAGCTGCTCTGCACGCCGCCCGGCTGTCCGTACGACTTCAACGGCGACGGCGCTGTCGACGATTCGGATTTCGTCGTGTTTGCGCAACAGTACAACGAGCTGTTGTGTCCGTAAGTCCCTTGCGATTTGTTCATGGCGGGCGGGGCACGCCGCGGCCTCGTTCGCGCGCACCCGTGTTGGGTGGATGTGTGCGCGGCATGCGATAGGAGATTGAGTGATGAAGAATGCAGCGATTTCGTTGCTGGCTGCCGCGGGTCTCGCGGCACCGGCATGGGCTGAGGGTGACATTTCACTGATGATCTCGGGCGGACAGCTCGTGACGACCAAGGTGAGCGAGACCGGCGATCCGCTCGGCCCCTCGCGGGTGTTCAGCGGCCTCTTGACCGACAACCTCGGCGAGTGGTACACCGATGAGCCGGGTATCCAGATCGACGATGGCACGCTCACGCCGGGCGCCGATCTGCGGCTTTACTTCAGCAAGGCGCTGCGGCAGTGGAACGGCAGCAGCTTCGCGAGCTTCGCGGGCGGCACGGTCTCGGCCACCTTCGGACCGCTGACGAACAGCATCGTGACTCCCGGCAGCGACACCAACTCCGGCAACCTGCTTTTCCCGGTTGAGACCCTCGGCGGCCTGCACGATCACCCGGACTGGGTGCTCGCCGGTCACACGCCCACGGGCAGCGCGGAGTTCTTCCTCGTTGAGGCCCGCTTCTCGTACGACGGCAGCACCGACTCCGATCCGTTCTACATTGTCTTTGGCCTGAACGCGACTGAGGAGCAGCTGGAAGAGGTCGAGGCCTGGGTGGAGACCAATGTCGTTCCCACGCCCGGTTCGCTCGCGCTCTTGGCGATGGCAGGCCTTGCCGCTCGTCGTCGTCGCTAAAGGACACGCGTGTCTGTAGACCGGGCAGGCGTGACCGCCTGATGGGCATATCGCGCGGCGTCGGAGGGGACGCCGCAGATTCTCGTCGTGATCCCGCACTCGGGCGCTCCCAGCCCCGGGTGCGGGATTACGCTTTTGAGAACGCGTTCTCAGGAGCATCATCCGCATGTCAGAAGCCGCCCTTTCGATCCGGGATCTCGTCTTCAGGTACCGTGGCGCGGAAGCGTTCGAGCTGCTGCTCGGATCGCTCGAGCTCGCTCCGGGCGAGCAGGTTCTGCTCGCCGGTGGCTCGGGCACGGGCAAGAGCACGCTCTTGCAGTTGATCGCGGGACTGATGGACCCGGTCGGCGGGTCGGTGCAGATCGCCGGACGCGACATGCACTCCATGCACGGCGCGTCGCGCGATCGCTACCGCGGGACGCACGTGGGGATGATCTTCCAGACGTTCAATCTGTTGCAGGGATTTACCGCGCTCGAGAACGTCCTCGCGGCTCTCATGTTCAGCGAGTTGCCCAGCGGGCAGCATCGCGAGCGGGCCGAGTCGTTGCTGCGGACGCTCGACATGCAGCGGATGCACGCTCGGGTCGAGGAACTGAGCGTCGGTCAGCAGCAGCGTGTCGCGGTGGCGCGGGCGGTGGCGTGCAAGCCGAGCCTGGTGCTGGCGGACGAGCCGACGGCGAGTCTGGATCCGGAGAACGCGGGGGCGGCGATCGATCTGATCATCAAGACCTGCCGCGACAATGGGGCGGCGCTCCTGTGTACGAGCCATGATCCGACGATGCGGCAGAAGTTCACGCGGGTGGAGATGCTCTCGGAACTGATCGCGGGAGGTGCGCGATGAACGACTTCACGATCATCCGGCGAAGCCTTTCGGCGCGCACCCTGTCCACGGTGTTCACGACACTGTCGGTCGCGGTTGCTGTCGGGCTCATGCTGGTGCTGCTGATGATGCGAGATAGCGGGCGAAAGGCTTTTGAGCGCGGCAGCGGCAACATGCACCTGCTTGTCAGCGCGGAGAGCGACCCGCTGACCAGCATTCTCAACTCGGTCTTCTACGCCAACCCGCCGCGGCGGCCGATCGAGTGGCCAAAGTTCCAGCAGTTGCAGCGCGTCGCGCCGTGGGAGTTCTTCATCCCGGTGCAGATGGGCGACTCGTACCGCGGCCTGCCGGTGATCGCCAGCACGCCGGAGATCTTTTCGAAGTTCAAGCCCGACGCGGAGCAAGCGTGGAAGCTTCGCGATGGGCGTTTCTTCGAGAAGGAGTTTGAGATCGTGCTCGGCTCGAAGGCGGCGACGGAAACCGGGCTCAAGATCGGGGACGAGGTTGCGCTCACACACGGGGCACCGAAGCGCGGCGAGGCCGAGAAGGACGCCCCCGCGCCCCACGTGCACGATGAGTTCAAGTTCAAGGTGGTGGGGGTGCTGGAGCCGACCGGCAGCGCGCACGATCGTGCGCTCTTCATCGATGTGATCGGTGGGTGGATCATCCACGCCCACGACCGCCGCGAGGCCGAGGCGCACGCGGCCCATGGCGGCGACGCCGACGACGATCACGATCACCACGACCACGGCCTCGAGACCACCGCGGCCGATCTGACCGACGAGGATCGCAAGATCACCGCGGTCTACGCCCGCGTCGCGACCCGCCCGGGCAGCGACGCCTCGGCGATGATCCCGCCGACGTTCGCACGCCTGCGGGCCGACCCGACCATCCAGGTCGCCCAGCCCACGCAGGAGATCAACAAGCTCTTCCAGATCGTCGGCAGCGTCGATCAGATACTGCTCGCGATGGCGGGCGTGGTGATGGCCAGCTCGGGCGTGTCGATCTTGCTCGCGCTGTACAACTCGATGGAGCAGCGGCGGCGGCAGATCGCGGTGCTGCGGGTGCTCGGGGCGAGCCGCGGGAGGATCTTCCGGCTCGTGCTCGCCGAGTCGATCGTGCTGGGCCTGATCGGCTCGGCGATCGGAGTCGCGGTGGCGTTCATCGGCGTACGGCTCGTCACCGCGGCCATGAAGGACCGGCTGGGCCTGGTCATCGACGCCGGGATCGAGCCCCGGATCGGGGCGATGGTCGTGGCCGGTGCGATCGTCCTGGCCGGGGTCGCGGGGCTTCTTCCGGCGCTCGTGGCGTACCGCACGAGCGTGGCGAAGAATCTGAGGCCGCTGGGATGATTTTGATGTCGGATGTCGAAGATGGCAGCGTCTTTTGTTTTCGGCGGTAGAAAGTGTTGCAGGGTGATCGCCGTATGGTCACCAACTGATGCGAGGGAGCGAACATGCTGAGCCTGGTTGTGATGATGGGTCTTCACGTGTCGCTCGCGAGCGAGCCGTCTGCATTGACGACGGCAAACGCGAGCCGGGGCGTCCCCGCCCCGGCGCAGGTCGCGACCGAGCCGGCTTCGACGCCGGCGGCACAAGCGAAGACAGACGCGACGCCCGCTGCGGCGCCCGCGGCTGCAACCCCTGCCGCCAAGCCTGACGCTGCCAAGCCCGAGGCGAAGCCCGACGCCAAGCCTGAGTCAAAGCCCGACGAAGCCAAGAAGCCCGCCGCCAACCCGCCTGCGACGCTGGCGGAACTGAAGGAGCAGTTCCCGACCATCAAGGCAACGCAAAAGGACGACGGCACGTTCGTGATCGACGAGAAGTTCGCCGTTACCGGCAAGGGGACGAAGGAGAATCCGTACGTCGTGACCTGGGAGCACCTCGTCTCGGTGTCGGAGCTCTACGACCCCAAGCGTGGCCAGAAGAAGCTCCCCGACCGCGTGATGTTCCTCGACGGCGCGTACGTCACCATCACCGGCTACGTCGCGTTCCCGCTGTATGTCGCAGAGCCCAAAGAGCTGCTTTGTATGCTGAACCAGTGGGACGGCTGCTGCATCGGCGTGCCGCCGACGCCGTACGACGCCATCGAGGTGAAGCTGAAGGACGCGGCGACGAAAGAGCAGCGGATGACGTCCTTCGGCACGGTGAGCGGCAAGCTGTTCGTGAAGCCATACCTGGTGGGAGATTGGCTGGTGGGCCTGTACCTGATGGAAGAGGCGAGCATGGGGAAGCCGAAGGCGTCGAACGCGGGGACGTGAGGAGGGTGGGGTGCTTCGTTCGATCTTCGGCGAACTACGAACGCGCCCGTTGATGATTCTGTGCGTGGTCTGTGCGTGCCTTGCGATCATCTCCTTTGTCTTTCCCCGGTTTATCGACGCAGTTCCCTTTGTCTCGCAGTTGCTGCATTCGCTGATCTTGTTCATGCCGATCGGAGCGGTGATCGGCTTGGCTTTGTTCTGGTGGTGGCGCGTCGGAGAGAGCCTTCATTGCCCAAAGTGCGACTATGAATTCGCCTACGCCGCGGATGCCGCGATTCCACACGCGTCTCACTGTCCGGAGTGCGGGACGCAGTGGCACGATCGATGGGTCAAGGGCAGGCGAGAGGTTCCGTGGCCGCGTTTCGTAGTGCTCGCGTTGTGCGCCGCGATCGGCTTGGCCTTTTGTGCTCGTAACGTCGCCGTGTACACCAGCTTCGGCACCGCGAGAGCACCGATGTGGCTCTTGCTCCGGCAACTTCGGGAGGATCCTGGCACCGATTGGCTCGTGACGGATCGATTGTGGAGCGGAATCCAGGGAAGGACACTCGACCTCTCAACCGAGCTTGAGCTCGCATCCCTCGCCATCGACGCGATTCGAAGAGATGAGCGTTCGTCGACTGCGCGGAACTGGCTTCGTGAGTTCTTCAATTCGACTCGGATGCCTGCATCTCAGGTATCCCGGTATCTTGAGCAGCGTCTTGACGTTTCGTGGCGCCTCGTGACGGAGGACGGACAACCGCGCGTCTTCATTCGTGCGGTCGACTTTGACACCTTTGGGATCGGTACGCTCACGGTCGTGCTGGATCGATGCTGGATCGATCCCGGCGACTCGGAGGTGACGCGTCAGGAGGATTGGTTCCCTTCAACCCGAGGCTCCCGCGTCAACAACTCGATCGAGGTTCGACTTCTCCGAAGTTCACGACCCGCCGGTGAATCGTCTTTGTCGATCCCATTGCCATCTGAGGCGAAGGGGAGCGTCAAGGCCAGGTTCTGGGTGTTTTGGTCTCCGGGACATGCGAGGGCGAGCCGGGTTTCTCCGCGGCAGCTCGCAGAGAACCCGGCGCTTGACTCCGATATGCAGCTTGTTCGCGCGATCGAGCTGGAGGCCTTGATTCCAGATCCCGGATCGCGGTAGGGACACTCTATTGGCCGCGGCATTCGCACCAACGCTGGCAGGCGTTCTACCCTCGCCCATGCCCCTCACCCGCGAACAGATCACCCAGCGTGCGGCCAAGGAACTCCGCGACGGATTCATCGTCAACCTCGGCATCGGCATGCCCACGCTGGTCGCCAACTACGTGCCCGCCGGGATGGACATCTGGCTGCAATCCGAGAACGGCTTGCTCGGCATGGGGCCCTTCCCGAGCGAGGCCGAGGTCGATGCCGATCTCATCAACGCGGGCAAGCAGACCGTCACCGCCCGCAGCGGGGCGAGCTTCTTTTCGAGCGCTGAATCGTTCGCGATGATCCGCGGCGGGCACGTCGATCTCACCATCCTCGGCGCCATGCAGGTCTCGCAGGAGGGCGACCTCGCCAACTGGATGGTCCCCGGCAAACTCGTGAAGGGCATGGGCGGCGCGATGGACCTCGTCGCCGGCGCGAAGAAGGTCATCGTCACCATGGAGCACGTCGCCAAAGGCGACTCGGCGAAGGTGGTGAAGCAGTGCTCGCTGCCACTGACGGGTAAACGCTGCGTCGACATGCTCATCACCGACCTGTGCGTGATGGAGATGGATCCCGCGAAGCGACGTTTCGTGCTGACCGAGACCGCGCCGGGCGTGACGGTCGACGAGATCAAGAAGAAGACCGAGGCTGAGTTCATCGTGAGCCCGAATCTGAAGACGGTCGCGGTGTAGCGGTTCTCGCGGGCACGATCTACGCCGAGCGTCCGCGGCGCGCCGTGATCCCCAAAGCGAGCCGGGGCGTCCTCGCCCCGGTGCCGAGGCCTCCCAAGTGCCCCACACGAACTGGCACATCACATTCGGCACCTACGGCACCCGATTGCACGGCGAATCTCGGCCCACAGTGAATCGACGCCAAAACGAAGTGGGAGAGGCCTTCGTGCCGCAGAACGAGCGATGGGTCACCGAAGAGAAATCGCTGATGAAGCGATGCCCGGTGTGGCTCTCCCACGAACAGCGGGTGTTCATCGAAGAAACGGTGCCCGCGTTGTGTCTGCGTGGCGGTTGGGTTCACAAGATCTGTGCCGCCGCGGCGAATCACGTCCACGTTGTTCTCGCCGCCGACGACACCATCCACGGCAAGCAAGTCCGGTCGCTCCTCAAGCGCTGGCTCGGGCAAGCGCTGAGTATGCGATGGGAGAGGCCCGCCGGTTCGGATGGCTCGGTGTGGTGGGCGGAGGGTGGGTCGAACATCGCGTTGAACGACCTGACGTACTACGAGAAGGCGTGTCTGTATGTTTCCAGACAGAGCACCTTCGAGCTTGATCGTCTTCGGCGCCGGGGCGAGGACGCCCCGGCTCGCTTTCGGGACGCCGTTTCGCTCGACGATCGAGTCGGAATCGACGACCAAACTACTGGAGCCACCTCGTGACCTTCTTCGACTCCCATCTCGATCTCGCGTATCTCGCGGTGAATGGCCGCGACATGATGCACTCGGACCCGCTGGCGTCGGGCGGGCCGGATCAGCCGGGCTGTGTGACGCTGCCGTCCTTGCGCGAGGGCAACGTGCGCTTTGCCTTGGGCACGATCTTCACCGAGGTCGGGGGCAAGGGGCCGGAGTCGTATCCCCCGGGATATTCCGCCGAGGCGATCGAGCGGGCGTTTGCGGTGGGGCGGGCGCAGCTCGAGGTGTACCGCACGTGGCGTGATCGCGGGCTGATCGCGATGGATCTGCGGGAATCGCTGCGGGTCGAGCCGGGGACGGGCGCGATCCGCGGCGGGATGGGCGTGGCGGAGGTTGTGCCGCCGTCGGTGCGAGAGCGGATCGAGCGGGCAACCGGGCCGCGGCAGCCGGGGCTGCGGATAGGCGTGCTGATCGAGGGTGCGGACGTGATCAAGTCGCCGTCGCAGCTCGATTGGTGGGCCTCGCAGGGCGTCGTCGCGATCGGCCTGTGCTGGGCCAAGGACTCGCGCTACGCGACCGGCAACGCGACCGACCCGGCGACCAATCGCGTCGGGCTGACCTCGGCCGGGCGTGAACTGATCAAGGAGATGGACCGCCTCGGCGTGGTGCCGGATCTCGCGCATCTGTCGGATCGGGCCTGCGACGAGCTGCTGGAAGCGACGGGCAAGCCGGTGATCGCCTCGCACTCGAATTGCCGTGCGATCGTCGCGAGCGAGCCGCAGGTGGCGTCGCCGACGGCCCCGAACCTGCAGCGGCACCTCCGCGACGAGACGATCCGAGAGATCGCTCGGCGCGGCGGGGTGATCGGGATCAACCTGCTCAGCCAGTTCATCCTGCCCGGCGGCCGTCGCGATCGGCGGGCGACGGTGGACGAGACGATCGCCCATATCGAGCGGGTCTGCGAACTGACCAGCTCACGCCGCCATGTGGGCCTGGGCAGCGACGCTGACGGCGGGATCACCCGCGAGCGGCTGCCGCTGGGGATTGACCTGCCGCGGGACTACGCGCGGCTGCTCGACGGCCTAGCCCGCCGCGGGTGGAGCGAGGACGAGGTACGGGGCTTCGCGTGCGAGAACTGGTGTCGGTTTTGGGCTGGAGTCTGATAAGATTCTTTGGCACATGGGGTTGCGAGAGCACGCGGCGGGCAGTTCTCGGCTCTGAGGTCCGATAACAAACAGATTGGCGGCAATCGGGATACGCAGAACTTGCGTTCCGCATCCGCCGTATGTATATTGACGACTAACATCGTACAGCAACGCGGGCCCGGTATGGCGGTGTATCGCACGCCGGGGCCGCACTAGGAGCGAGTCATGTTCAGGGGTCAAGTGAGCCATCGTCGGAGCTACCTGCCGGGCGTCAAGACGCTGTCGGCGGCGGTGATCGCCGGCGGCCTCACGCTGGGCAGCGCGGGATGCAACAACGCCTTGGAGGGTGGCCTGAGCGGCGCCGGTCTTGGCGCGTTGACGGGCATGGCCGTCGGCAGTGCGTTCGGGCACATGGGCAAGGGTGCCGCCATCGGCGCCGCCGCGGGCGCGTTGGGCGGCCTGATCATCGGCGATCAGAACGAGCGTCGTTCGCGCGGCTATTGAGCCGGCGGGTGCAATGTTGATTTCAATCAACCCCGCAACTGCGGGGTTGTTTCTTTTTGTCGGCGTGAGGTACGAGAGGGGGTGGGACCTAGCAGCGCTGGTCGTCGGTCTCGGCGCCTGCGGAGCACGCGAACTGGAAGGTGTTCATCTTCTTGATCGGCGGGCTGTAGATGTGCAGCGTGATCAGGTCGGTTCCGGGCGATTGCATGTTGGCAACCTGATGGATGTCCTCGTCCGCGGCGGCGCAGACGTAGCCGGGTGACATCGGGTTCGCGACGATCGGGCAGACCAGGCCGGAGGGTGTGGGAGCGAAGCGGATCTCTGTGCCGGTGCCTTCGACGACGCGGAACGCGCACGAGCTGCCCTTGTGATCGTGGATGGGGGTGCAGTGGCTGCTGCGCCAGGTGAGGGCGAGGAGTTCGTGCCAGTCGCCGCGGCTGATGATGTTGCGCCGGTAGCCGTGGTTTCCGAAGACGCAGACGGACTCGATGTCCTTGCGGGTGATCTCCTGGCGGCTGAGCAGGTCGGCGAGGATCTGGAGGTCGGCCCGACCGCGGAGGCCTTCGAGGTAGGAGATGAGGGCGGCGAGCTTGGGGAAGCGTTGGGCGGGAGGCTCGGCGGGAATCGTTCCAGTCGTGGCGGCGATCGTCATGGTTAGAGCGTACCCGAAGCGGGCCGAATCGCCAAACGCGAGAACCGAAGAACCGGTCGAAATCGGGCGGCGTTCAGGTCCGAGAGGGGGCACTCGAGCCCACGCGAATATGCCCATCGCGCGACTTCTTTTCGTCGAGCAGCCTCTTGGCTTCACCGGCGACATAGAACGAGCCGGTGACGACGATGAGATCGTCGCGTCCGGCGGCTTTGGCGGCGATGTTGATGGCGTCCTTCACGCTCGCGGCGGTCTGGGCCATCTTGCCCGAGTATTCCGAGAACTTGCGGAGCAGTTCCTTGGGCTCGCAGGCGCGGGCGTTGTTGTCGGCGCGGGTGAAGATGACCTTATCGGCGCCGCTGCCGAGCTGACGGAGCATGGCGTTGACGTCTTTATCGCTGGCACACCCGAAGATGACGATGAGCGAGTCGTAGCGCATGTGAGCGCCGAGCGACTTCATGAGCGCCTGGATCGATTCGGGGTTGTGAGCGCCGTCAACGAAGATGCGGGGTTGGGTGAAGACTTGTTCGAGACGGGCGCTGGTGCGCGTCCGGGCGAGCCCGTGGATTGCGTCGCGTTCCTTGATGGGAACGCCCCGTTCGCGGAGGCGGTCGAGGATTGCGAGGACGAGGCCGCAGTTGGCGGCCTGGTGCTCACCCTTGAGCGGGACGGGGACATGCTCGAACTCGCTGCGGGGCGTGGTGACGGAGATGAGCATGTGCGGCCCGAGCTGGGCGGTGGCCTCAAAGCGGGCGGTGAAGTCGATGTCGGCGCCGAGCACGGCGAGTGGAGCGTTGATCTTGGCCGCGACATCCTTGAACGTCTCGAGGATGATGGGCTTCTGCTGGGCGATGGTGAGGGCGGGGACGCCGGGTTTGAAGATTCCGGCCTTCTCGCGAGCGATCTTGTCGAGGGTGTCGCCGAGGATCTGGGTGTGCTCGAGTTGGATCGCGGTGACTGCGGCGACCTCGGGGGTGAGGACGTTGGTGGAATCGAGGCGCCCGCCGAGGCCGACTTCGATCACGCCAACGTCCACCGCCTGCTGTGCGAAGTGCAGGAACGAGGCGGCGGTGAGCAGCTCGAAGTAGGTGGCGGCTCCGTGGCGACGTTTGATGCCGTCGGCGGCGAGGGCGACCTCGGAGACGAGCCGGACGAAGTCGCGCTCGGTGACCATCTCGCCGTTGAGGCGGATGCGTTCGCGGATGTCGACGACGTGCGGGCTGGTGTAGAGTCCGGTGGTGAGGCCGCAGCCGATGAGTGCGGCGGAGAGCATCTCGCAAACGCTGCCTTTTCCCTTGCTTCCGGCCACGTGGACGCTCTTGAAGGCGCGGTGCGGGTCGTCCAGGGCACTCATGAGGGCGTGCATGCGATCGAGCCGCCAGACGGTGGGCTCGACTTTCTTGGGGCGCAGCATCTCAACATTGATGCGGCTGTAGAGGAAGCTCAGCGTTTCCTGCATGTCCGAGAAGGACTTGAAGCCGGGGCCGACGGCCGGCACGGCACCTGGCTCGGCCTGCTTGAGGCGCAGCTTGGTGGGGCGCTTGCGCTTCGCGGGCGACTTGCCGCGGGAGGCTTTGGCCTTGGGAACACCCTTGGAGGATTTGCGAGACGGCGGCATGCTTCGGGGCGATCGTACCGCGGAACGTGCAAAGAAAGAAGCAAAATCCGGCGGCTGGGGGTGCTGCGGTGTTCGGCGATGCCCACAAGCCTGTGGCGTGACGCGGGTTGTGGCTCGCGACTTAGAGCTTGCGACGCGTGAAGATGATGAGGTCGGTAGCCGCTCGGGTGCCGCCGAGTTGGTGGACAATGCGGGCGATCTGGCCGCGGTGATAGGTGGCGTGGTTGAAGACGTGGGCGGCGATATCGGCGATCTTGCTCTCGGCTTCGGTGCCGTCGGACATGCGGTAGGTGACGGCGCGATCGAATCCGCCGTCGGATAGGTCGGTGAGGTAAGCACGCCAGGCGGCATCGGCCTCGGCTGCTTCTGCTCGGGTTTGTTCGAGCGACGACGCGGGGAACCAATCGGCGACCTTCCAGGCCTCGCCGCGGACGCGGAGCATCCAGACCCGTTTGGCGATCATCACATGGGCGATGACGCCGAGGGCGCGCTGGTAGGATTCGCTCGATTGCTGGATTGCTGGAACGGTCGCGAGGGAGTCGAGCGTGCGATCGTTGGCCTGCGTCTCGGCGGTGAGCAGGGTGAGGAAGTAGTCGCGGAGGGTTTGGGTTCGGGTGTCGGGCATGGCGGGAATGGGGCAGTGGGGGAGGGAGCAGCGACGGGATCCGAGCGGGGGCGGGATCTTCTAGGCCCCGGCGTCTGACGTGTTGGCGAGCAGGGCCCTCATCTCACGAACGGCACGTTCGAGACCCACGAACACGGCACGAGCGACGATCGAGTGCCCAATGTGCAGCTCGCGTACCGCATCGCGAATCCCCGGCACGGCGAGTAGCGCCGGCGTGTTGTCGTAGTTGAGCGCGTGACCGGCGTGCACGCGGAGGCGATCATCGCAGGCTTCGATGGCGTCCTGCAGCGTGCGAATGGCGGCGGCGAGCGGGGCGTCGGCCGTCACGCCGTCGATCAGGTCGCGGCGGCTTGCGGCGAACGCGTGAGCGAAGACGCCGGTGTGGAACTCAACCGCGTCAAAGCCGCTGGCGGCGGCGGCGTCGATCTCGCGTCGGTCCGGCGTGATGAACGCGCTCGTCATGATCCCCGCGGCCTTGAGCGGCGCGAGGTAGGCCTTCCAGTGCTCCTCGCGTCCCGCGACGGCGAGGCCGCCCTCGGTGGTTACTTCCTGGCGACCCTCGGGAACGAGCGTGACCTGATGGGCCTTGATCCGCTGCGCGATCGCCTGCATCTCGGGGGTACCGGCCATCTCGAGATTGAACTTCACCGGGCAGGTCTGGCGGATGAGATCGACATCGCGATCGATGATGTGCCGGCGGTCCTCGCGGAGGTGGACGGTGATGCACTCGGCTCCGCCGAGCACCGCGGCGTGGGCGGCGTGCACCGCGTCGGGTTCGCCGTAGCCGGCGGAAGCGCCGGGGCCGGAGCGGTAGCGGGCTTGACGGATCGTTGCGACGTGGTCGATGTTGACACCGAGGTGGATCACGTCGGATTGTTAGCGGTGCCCGGGCGTGCGGCGTGGCACGTTCTAGCGGCTTTGCGGGACACGCCGCCGCGGGCCGCCGCGGCATCGACGGCGCGTCCCGGATACCCTCGCACTCGATGTCCGCCCTGCGCCGCTATCTCGACTCCCGCCGACCCGACGCCACGCTCGGGCAGGTGTTGTTCTACGAACTGGTCCGCACGGTGGCGGCGCTGCTGTTCGTGCTCTTCTACCGCGTGCGGGTGTTTGGGGCCAAGAACGTGCCGCAGTCTGGCGCGGTGCTGATCGCGGCGAACCATCAGAGTTTTCTTGATCCGCCCTTGATCGGCTCGTTCGCGCGACCGCGGCATATGAGCTTCGTTGCCAAGATCGGGCTGTTCACTTTCAAGCCATTCGCGTGGTTCATCGGGGCGCTGAACGCGACGCCGATCAAGGAAGAGGGCGGCGACGCCGGAGCGATCAAGGAAGTGCTGCGCCGCCTTGGGGCCGGGCACGCGGTTGTGATCTTCCCCGAAGGCTCACGCACGCCCGACGGGCGTCAGCACGCGTTCAAGCGCGGCGTTGCCTTGCTCATGAAGCGGTCGAGATGCGCGGTCGTGCCCGCCGCCGTGGTTGGTTGCTACGAGGCATGGCCGATCCACAAGAGCCTGCCGTCACTCGTCGGTCACCGCATACTCGTCGCATATGGCGAGCCGATCGGCCACGAGGAGCTGCTCCGAGACGGGGCCGATGCCGCGCTGGCTCGGATCGATCGCGAGGTGACGAGGCTGCGCGTCGCGCTCGAAGCCGAACGCGACCGCGACTGACGCCTGCGCCGCAGAAATCTCACCACGCCCGAGTGAACGGGTCCTCGTCCAGCGACTTCCCGTTGGTCCCGATGACGTTGCCGTACCAGCGAGCGGAGTCCTTGACGGTGCGTTTGAGTGTGGTGAAATCGACGTGGACGAGCCCGAAGCGTTCCTTATAGCCCTCGTTCCACTCGAAGTTGTCGAGGATGGACCAGTGGAAGTAGCCGCGGAGGTCGACGCCATCGGCGACGGCGCGGCGGAGTTCGAGCAAGTAGCGACGCGTGAAGTCGATGCGCTGAGGGTCGTGGACCTTGCCGTCCAAGCTGACCCAGTCGATGCACGAGAGGCCGTTCTCGGTGATGTACACAGGGATCTTGTAGCGATCGTGGATGAACTTGGGGCCCCAGTAGAGGCTCTTGGGCTCGACGGGCCAGCGGTAGGCGGTGAGCGGGTGGGTGGCCTCGCGGGTGACGACTTCGGGCTTGCCGCCGTGCATGCGGACAGGGGCGCCCTCGTAAATGTTGACGCCGATGAAGTCGCACTTCTGCGAGATCAGTTCCATGTCGCCCGCGGCGGGCTTTGGTGCGTCAGCACCGAAGCGGCGCAGGCCATCCTCGGGGTAGTGCCCGAAGAAGATCGCGTCGTTGTACCAGGTGTTGCACCAGATGTTGTGATCCTCGAGGCTGGCCATCACCTGCATCGCGGCGGCTTGGTCTTCCTTCGAGTCGGTGAACGGATACTTCGTCACGCAGACCGGCGCGTAACCGATCTGCTGAGGCCCTTTGCAGCGGGCGCGGAGGACCTGCACGCCGCGGCCGTGGCTCATGAGAGCGTGATGGCAGGCCAGCAGGAGTTCTCGCGTGCCGAGGCGCAGACGCGGGGCGTTGTGGCCGTCGCCGTGACCGAACTGCAGGAAGACCTGCGGCTCGTTCAGCGTCATCCAGTGCTTCACGCGGTCGCCCAGGCGGTCGGCGACGACTTGAGCAAACTCCGCGAACCATTGCACGCTGTCGCGGTTCAGCCAGCCGCCCTTGCGGAAAAGGGTTTCGGGATAGTCCCAGTGAAAGAGCGTGGTGTACGGCGTGATGCCCGCGGCGAGCAGTTCATTCACGAGGCGGTCGTAGAAGTCGAGGCCCTTGGTGTTGATGGTGCCGATGCCGTCGGGCAGAACGCGGCTCCACGAGATCGAGAAGCGATAGGCCTTGAGCCCGATCGACTTCATGATCGCGACATCCTCGCTGCTCTTGTGGTAGTGATCGCAGGCGACGTCGCCGGTGTGGCCGTTCCAGATCGCGGGCTGCGGAAACTTGTTGACGGGGCCGCCGACGGAGGGGCGGGCGTGGCACATGGTGTCCCACACGGATTCGCCGCGGCCGTCCGTGTTCCAGGCGCCCTCGATCTGATAGGCGCTGCTGGCAGCGCCCCACACGAAGTTGTTTGGGAAGGTCATGAGAAGACTCTAGCGAAGAATGGATCGCGCCGCCCGGCGGGCGACCGAATCGGGCCAACACCTCACGGACAGATCAACAGGTTGTAAGCATCCGCGAAGATCACAAAGTCCGCGTCGTCGCAGAGTGCGTCGCCGTTGAAGTCACCGTCCCGGAACGGGCCGGGGGTGATGAGCGCGTTGTAGAAGTCGGCGAAGAAGACGAAGTCGGCGTCGTCCACGAAGCCGTCGCCGTTCAGGTCGCAGGGGCACGCGGCACAGGAGACCAGCGATGACGCGAGCACGCGGTCGATGATGCCGGGTTCGACCAACTCGGCCATGCCCAAGGCACCGAGGGCCACGTCGGGCAGGCCCGCGGAGTTGGGCACCCAGGTCGGCTGCGTGTTGGAGCGGCGGTAGAGCATGCTCGCGCCGGTCTTGAAGAGCACGCGGGCTCCGGTGCGATACGCCTGATACGCGCCCGCGGCGGCGGGCACATGGCCGCTGTCGCCAGCACCAGTTCCGGCGGCGAATGCCATCAGCGACGGGAAGTGCGCGATGTCGTCGGGATGATTGCTCAGGCTGTCGGCGTTGTAGCCGGTGATGGTGGTGCCGGCGCCGAAGACGGTGTTCCAGCGTGGGCCGAAGTCGTCGGTCCACGCCATGTTGCTCAGCCGCAGGTTGAGCATCTGCGTCCGCCACGAGCTTGAGGCGCGGAAGTCGGGGATGAGCAGCGACGAATACTGGCTGACGAACGCGCTCTGGAAGGAGCCGTTGCTGTCGCCCGTCACCGGCCGCGGCAGGGCGAAGGTTGCGGTTGGCCAGAGCGAGCGGTTGAGCCAGTTGGCGTACGCGGCGTCGGAGTTCGCCCCGCCGTAGAACGCGGCTTCGTACACGAACAGGATGCCCTCGTTGTACGCGAAAGACGCTGACGAGAGCGTCGGCCCGCCCCCGGCGTTGCCGAGGTAGTAGAGCACGCCCGGTCCGGCGACGAGGTAGTTGTCCCAGTTCTTGACGCCGCAGGCGATGGCGCGGGCGGCGGCGCGGATGCGGGCGTCGCCGGGGAAATACGCCGCGGCAGCGCCTGCTGCCTTGACGATCTTCATGGTGGAGAGCGTCGCGTAACTGTCGCCCCAGCCGGCTTTGGGCCCGCCGGTGAACGGATTGATCCAGTGCCAGTAGATGCCGTCGGCGGAGCGCAGCGGCTTGATGCCGTCGGCGGCGAGGCCCGCGTAGCGCTCGAGGATGGTGGTCACGAGCGCCTTGGCGTTGGGATCGCCGTTGAGATCGTCGTTGACCAGCAGCATCAGCACCACCCACGCTGCGGCGTCGGGCGAGGCGGGATGGAAGCGATTGATCGAGGGCACGACGTCGGCGTCGATGACCCAACCCGGCGGCTCGCCGTCGGGCGAGACCAGGCCCTTGGCGTAGACCGTGACCTGCGCAATCTCGTTGGCCAGCCAGCTCTCGAAGGGCAAGCGTGTGTCGGAGTTGTCGCGGATACGGCGGGCACTGGAAACACCGGAGGTCAGTCCCGCGGTCAGCATCGAGCCGTCGCAGGTGGCGGCGAGTGCGTGCCGACGCTCGCTCGGACCCGCGTAGAACGTGGGAGCGAACGGCTGCGTGCCCCGGGCCTGCGCGAGCGGGACGGACGTGATAGCGCTCGACGTCGTGGACGAGGAGAGCAGGTAGAGCCCGGCGTTGGCGCTCCCGCCAAAGTGCTCGCTGAGCGCAAGATCGCGGATGTTGCCGACGGTGCCGAGTTGGGTGAACGTGAGCGAAGAGGTTCCGATGACCGAACGCTGCACGGTGCCGGACCATGCTGCGATCAGGGCGTTCTGAGTGCGGTCCACCGCGAGCGCGACGGGCGTTGCGCCGCCGGTGATCGCGGTCGCGAAGAACTGGAAGGAGAAGAAGTCGTCGCGTCCCGCGGCGTAGCAGCGGATGAACCCGGGCAGGCCCACATAGAGCCGTCCCTTGAAGTGGGTCATGGCCACGCGCGGGAAGTTCGCGTCGGCGGGCGACAACTCCACTCGCAAATAGGTCGTCAGCGTGTCGGTCTGCGTGTCGTAACGCAGGATCGCGTCGCCGGGCTGGGCGTCGCCGGGGGTCACGTTGTCGTGCACCGCGATGAAGAGCAGTCGACCGGAGTCGCTGAACGCCAATCCGACCGGGCCGTCGCCCGAGGCGTCGAGTGTCATCCAGGGCAACTGGGTCGCGAAGCGGGAGCGTGGGAGTGACTTGAGTAGGTTGCCGCGGGTGTCGCGGATCTGGACTTCGTCGCTCGAGGTGTCGGCGGCGGCTTCATACCCCGAGAGAGCCGCGGCGGCAACGGCGGTGACGTTCGGCGAACCGCTGAAGCTGCCGGACCACGAGGTCTCGACGGGAGCCGCGTTCGCGAACGAACTAGCGACCATCGCAGCCCCCGAAGCGCACGTCAAAACCCACGAACGGCAATGGCCGAATCCCTGCCGAACGCGCGAGGTTGGATGAATCGGGAGTGTCATGTGGAGCGGCCCAACAGGGAACGTACCGGATGGGCCGCCCGGCGGCCAGCGGAAAGTTCAAGAATGGAAACGTTTTCATGCCTTGAAAACGTGTGGTACTCTAGTTCCGATACGAGGGCCCGTCCGGCCCGGTTCGAGGGCCATGGCGATCGAATCGAACATCGGGCGGAGCGGCCTCGCGTGGTTTGCGGACGTCGGAGCATCGCGCCGACGCACAAGGAGCGGAGCATGTCGCGGATCGGACGCTGGATTCTTGTCGGGATGGTGTGCGTGCTGACGTTGCGTGCCGACGCGCAGGTGCTGTTCGCCGAGACCTTCGCGGATCTCTCCGCGTGGAAGTTGGAGGCGAGCGACGGCGTCGTGGCCGAGATCGGTCCCGCGGCTGGTGGCGGACTCCGTTTGTCGTACAACTTCAAGGCGGGGAACGGATTCGTTGTCGTTCGCCGAAGCGTTGGGGTGAAACTGCCCGACAACTACCGGCTCACGCTGCAAGTCCGCGGCACCGGGCCGGCGAACAACTTCGAGACCAAACTCCTCGACCCAAGCGGTGACAACGTCTGGTGGGTGAATCAACGCGATTATCTCGCGAGTGAGCAGTGGACGCCGGAGATGTTCAAGCGGCGGCACTTCTCGTTCGCGTGGGGCCCCAGCGGGGGCAAGCCGCACGAGACGCTGGGAGCGATCGAGTTCGCGGTGGCCGCGAGCAGCGGCGGAGCGGGGACGATTGAGTTCGCGAATCTCACGCTCGAGCAACTTCCGGCGGCGGTCCCCGGCAGTGGGGCGGTCACGCTGAAAGACGTCCACGGAACGGCGGACGCGAACGCCGTCGCGCACGTTCTTCAGTCGGGCGGCGCATCGATCCACTGGAAGCCCGCGGCGTCGGAGGGGTCGCTCACGCTCGATTTGGGAGGCACGCGCGAATTCGGCGGCGTGATCGCCGCGCTCGACGGGGCGGCGGGTGCTCGCGTCTCGGTCGAGGTGTCGCTGGACGGAGCCACGTTCGAGAGCTTTGCGTCCGCGAGCGTGCCGGCATCGGGGCGGGTCTACTTACCGATCCGTGACGCCGAGGCGTCGGTGGTACGCGTGGCGATGACAGGTGCGCCGGCCGGTGCCGTGCTGCGCACGCTCGAAGTCGCTCCCCTTGAGTTCGGCGCGACCAAGAACGGCACGTTCGCCCGCATCGCCCGCGATCAGCCCCGGGGTCACTATCCACGCTATTTGCTGAATGAACAGTCGTACTGGACGGTCGTCGGCGTGCCGGGTGACACAAAGGAAGGCTTGCTGGCCGCGGACGGTGCGATCGAGGTGGACAAAGAACGCTTCAGCGTCGATCCGATCATCCGCCGCGACAACGGCGAGGTGCTGACGTGGGCCAACGCCGCGATCGCCCACGAACTGGCCGAGGGCGAGTTGCCGCTCCCAAGCGTGGTGCGGAAGCACGACACGCTGACGCTGCGGGTAGATGCGTTCGCGTTTGGCGAGACCGGCGCGAGCGTGCTGGCGGGGCGGTACACGATCACGAACACCAGCACAAAGCCCGAGAAGGGATCGTTGCTGCTCGCGGTGCGGCCGCTGCAGGTAAACCCGCCGTGGCAGGACCTCAAGACCAGCGGCGGGTACGCTGCGATCGACGCGATTGAGTGTTCGAGCGACACGATGACCGTCACGCGCCGTCGCCCGGCCGACGCCAAGCGGCTTCGCATCCTCGGCGGGCCGATCGCGATGCACGCGAGTCCCTTCGATGCGGGCGACGCGACGTTGCGTGTGCTCGCGGGCGAGACTTTGCCGTCGGCGCTTGGTGCCGCAGTGGCCGCGGATAGCGGCGTGGTGGTGTGCACGTACGACCTCGCGCCCGGCGAGTCGAAGTCGTGGGCGGTTGTCGTGCCGCTGCACGACCAAGCGACGACGGTGCCAGCATCAATGTCTGATCTAGCCGCGGCCGAGGCGCAGGCCAAGGCCCAGTGGCAGCAGTCGCTGCGTCGCGTCGAACTCTCGATTCCCGCCAACCGCGATCTCGAACGCGCGTTCCGCACGGTGCAGGGGCACATCCTGATCAACTCCGACGGCCCCGCGATCCAGCCGGGCTCGCGCACCTATGAGCGTTCATGGATCCGCGACGGCTCGCTGACGAGCAGCGCGCTGCTCGCAACCGGTCACGCGGCGGAGGTCGCGAGGTTCATCGATTGGTACGGGCCGTATCAGTACCCCAGCGGCAAGATCCCGTGCGTAGTCGACAAACGCGGCCCCGACCCCGTGCCCGAGCACGACAGCCACGGGCAGTTCATCTACCTCCTCTGGAAGTACTACCGCTTCACCGGCGACCGCGCGATGCTCGAACGGCACTACGACCGCGTCGTGAAGACCGTTGAGTACATCCGCTCAATCCGCGCCGAGCGGATGACGCCGCAGTACGCGGAGGCTGACGGCCTGCTCCGCGCCAAGTACGGCCTCGTGCCCGAATCGATCAGCCACGAGGGCTACAGCGCCAAGCCCATGCACAGCTACTGGGACGGCTTCTTCGTCGAGAAGGGTTTGCAGGACGCGACGTCGATCGCCAAGCTCTTGGGCCGCGAGGCTGACGCGGCTTCGTTTGCACAAACCGCCGGTGAGTACCGAGCTTCGATGCTCGACTCGATCGCAAGGGCCCGCGCGTTCCACAAGATTGACTACGTGCCCGGCTGCGTCGAGCTCGGCGACTTCGACGCGACCAGCACGACTGTGGCGCTCTGGCCCTGCAACGCTGACCTGTGGCTGCCGCGTGAGCCGCTTGTGGCGACGTTCGATCGCGTCTACCACTTCTCCAAGGGCCGAATCGACGGCACGCAGGCCTATCGCGAGTACACGCCCTACGAGTGGCGGATCGTCGGCGCGATGGTGCGGCTGGACCGCGCCGACGGCTGGCGTGAGCGTGCGTGGGAACTCTCGACGTTCTACATGAACGATCGTCGCCCGGTTGAATGGAACCAGTGGGGCGAGATCGTCTGGAAGGACGCGGCGACGCCACGGTTCATCGGCGACATGCCGCACACATGGTGCGGGTCGGACTTCATGAACTCGGTGCGCACGATGTTCGTGTACGAGGAGGACGAGGCCGAGCGGCTGGTGCTCGCCGCGGGCGTGCCGGTGGCGTGGTTGGATCAGGGCGTGTCGATCAAGGACTGGCCCACAGTCTTCGGCGTGCTGACATACGAACTGAAGCGAGACGGCGACGCGTGGACGCTGACGTACGAGCTCCGTGGCCGCGATGGCAAGCCGACGCAGCCCAAGGGCGGGATCACGCTGGCGCTGCCGCGGGGTGCGGCGGTGGAGTCGTTGAGCGTTGATGGGAAGGCTGCAGCGATTGCGAAAACACCGGGGCGTGTCACGCTGCCAGCCGCGACCGGGACGGTTGTTTTGCGATTCAAGGCGAAGTAGGGGCGATCTGCTTGTCATTGATCGCGCCGATCTCGTTCGCGCTTGCGAGCGCAGCCCTCGCGTCTCCCCGCCCCGCGCAGCGGGGAGGGGTGGTCGAGCGCAGCGAGACCGGGGAGGGGTGAATCGCGTTCGGCAGTCCGTTGCGTTGAGGTACCCGCAATCCCCTCACCTGACTCGATGCTTCGCATCGAGTCGTCCTCTCCCCGCAGGCGGGGAGAGGAGGCGCGGGTTCGGCTCTCGGAGTCCCACTCAACAACCAAGCGAGTCGCACAATTCGATCAGGTTGTGCACATGGAGATCCGGCCGCACGTCGGCGCTCGTGGCAGGTCCAGACGCGCTGGAGTCTCCCTGCCGCTGCACCCACGCGGTGCGAAACCCGAGACGGCTCGCGGGCTCGATATCGTGAAACCGGCTCTCGGCAACATGCAGCACCTGGTGGGGCTCCAGCCGCAACGCCGCGAGCAGCGCCCGGAAGTTTGCCTCATCGGGCTTGTACGAGCGGACGTGCTGGGCCGTGACCACGACATCCAGCCGCAGCGGAGTCGCGTCGGCGGCGGTGGTGGACCCAAGCCGCGTGTGCGAGGACGCGAAAAGATCATCGTCCACGTTCGACAGCACGGCGAGTGTGCCGAAGCGAGCCCGAAGGCGGCGGAGCGACTCGGGCGTGTCGGGAAACGCCGGCCACTCGCCGAGCGAGCGCCATAAGACGTCGAGCAGCTCGCACGGCCCGCTCACGCCGAGCAGGCCCGCGGCGACTTCCCTCAGCACATCCCTGTACGACGCGTACGGCGGCATCTCAGCTTCACGCTCCAAGGCCGCGAAGCGCTCGAAGAGCGCTGTGCCGCGCGGGATCGACGGCATTCCCGCGCGCATTGGCGCCACGGCGTCCTCGATGCCCGCTTGCCAGTCGATGAGCGTGCCGTAGCAGTCGAATGAGACGGCGTGGATGTCAGTGTGAGTTGCCAAGCTTCCTCACTTGACTGCACCAGCCGACTTGATGCGTTTTGTGACCTCGCGGATTCGTCTGGTCAAACGCCTCATGAGGTACATGCCAATCGACCCAGTTATCAGGAGACACGCGCCGACGATCGCGAGCGTCGCCGCCCAAGTCGGCCATCCTGGGAACCAGCCTTGGCCGTTCCACACGGGAATGCGAGACGGCCAGGAGTTGCTTCCGAAGAGACCCGCGCCAATGACGGCAACGACCGTAGCGAGAGTGCCGACAATCGTGCAGACAAAGGTCGTTGTCGCCAGAATCAGGCTCAGAATCGCTAGTCTGTTCCCCTCGTGTTCGTCTTGACTCGTCGGCTTCACTTCCGCACCGTCCTCTGCTCAATCCTCTTCTCGCACTTCGTCTGCACCACCCGATCCACATAGCTCCCCGGCGTGTGCACCTGATCGGCGTTGAACGCGCCCAGCGGCACAAGCTCATCCACTTCCGCGATCACGAACGCCGCGGCGGTCGCCATCATCGGGTTGAAGTTGCGGGCCGTCATGCGGTACTGCAGGTTGCCGAAGCCGTCGGCCTTGTGGGCCTTCACCAGTGCGAGGTCGGCGTACAGGCCAGTCTCGAGCACATACTCCCGCGGCGTCGCGCCCGCGCGGGGCGTGGGTGCGAACTTGCCCGGCACCTTCCAGCCCGGGATCGTGCAGCCGCCGACGCCGTCGTAGGGCCGGAACAACTCGCGCGTCTCCTTGCCCTCGCTCACCTTGGTTCCCGCGCCGGTGGCGGTGTAGAACGCCGGAATGCCCGCGCCGCCGGCCCGGATGCGTTCGGCGAGCGTGCCCTGCGGGTTGAACTCGACTTCCAGCTCGCCCGACAGGTACTGGCGCTCGAACTCGGCGTTCTCACCGACGTACGACGAGATCATCTTGCGGATCTGGCGGGTCTTGAGCAGGAGGCCCAGGCCGAAGTCATCGACGCCGGCGTTGTTGCTGATACAGGTGAGGTCCTTGACGCCGCTGTCGCGGAGCGCGAGGATGAGATTTTCGGGGATGCCGCAGAGCCCGAATCCGCCGACCATGATGGTCATGCCGTCGCGGAGGACGCCCTTGGCTTTGAGGTCGGCGAAGGTGTCGGACGCAGAGGTGAAGGTCTTGCTGGCCATGGGCGGATGGTACCGCGGGGCGGCTTTGCGGGTTCGTTGGGTCGCCATTGCGATCCAGGCGCGGTCTTCATACGCAACTGTCCGCTTTCGTTCCACGAACCAATACGGGATCGGCATCGTCGATACCATTCTCCCGTGCCGCAGTGCGGCGTCCTGCGCGTCCCATGAAGAAGTTCTTTCTCACAATCTTCCTTATGACACCCATTCTCGCCGTCGCGTCCGTGCTGTACATCTTTGCCATCGGGGTGAACAACCCCAACAAGCAAATCGCGCACGTGCCCGCGGTCGGCGCGGGGGCGGGCAAGACCGGCGGCGCCAACGCCATCGGAGAGATGCTCTACGGCCGCACCGCGACCGGCGAGGCCCGCGAGACCAAGGCCGCCGCCGCGGTCGAGGTCACGAGTGCCAAGGCCTCCGATGCGCAGGCTGAGCCCAACATGGTCAAGCCCGAGAGCTTGCCGCAGGGCTTCATCATCGTCGTCGAGGACAAGGCGAAGCTGGCCACGCAGGCCTCTCCGATTTATCTCGCTGGCAGCTTCAACGGCTGGGTCGCGGGCGATCTCAAGCATCGCCTCACGCCCCAGAGCGACATGAAGTGGCGCATCGAGATGCCGACGCACACCGGCGGCGGCGAGTTCAACTTCAAGTTCACCCGCGGCTCGTGGGAACTGGAGGAACTCCAGGACGACATGACGCCCCCGACCAACCGCAAGCTGCCGCTGGTCGATGCGAGCAAACTCGCACCGGGCGAGAAGCCGATCCTCGAGTTCAGCGTGTCCAAGTGGGGCGACCAGCGCGAGAACTTCAAGCAGAGGGAAGCGGCCAACCCCTACAACCCGATGCAGATCACCGGCACGCACCGGCGTGTGCAGGTCTCGGGTGCGCCGAGCTTTGTGCCCCCGAACCCCGGCGAAGCGCCCGGCGCCGCCGCGGGCAGCATCGCGACCCCCGCGGGCGCGCAGCGTGAACTGATCGTCTGGCTACCCGCCAACTACGAGCAGGCCGCGGCGGCCGGCAAGAAGTTCCCGGTGCTCTTCCTGCACGACGGGCAGAACCTCTTCGCCGAGCACCCCGGCATCAAGTCCGAGTGGAGCGTCGACGAAGCCGCGACCGCGCTCATCGCGTCGGGCAAGGTCGAACCCCTGATCATCGTCGGCATCCCGCACGCCGGACCCGGCCGCATCCGCGAGTACCTCCCCGCCCGCATCGGCGGCGCGCTCGAGAAGGCCGAGCCCGCGGGCGATGCGTACGTCGCCTGGCTCGCCGAGGAGATCGTGCCCCGCATCCGCAGCCTCTTCGCGGTCGAGACCGACCCCAGTCGCGTCGCCATCGGCGGCTCGTCGCTCGGTGCCGTCATCGCGTTGCACGCGGTCGACAAGCACCCGGAACTCTTCGGCGTGGCCCTGCTCGAAAGCCCCGCCCTCCGCGCCGGCAGCCCCGAGTCGTGGCAGTCCTGGCTCAGCGGCATCCAGCACTGGCCCAAGAAGGCCTTCGTCGGCGTCGGCACCAAGGAACTCGAGAACCAGGCCGACGGCTCGCCGGAGAATAAGGCCTACGTGGACGCATCCACCGACCTCGAGCAGCGGCTCAAGAAGTCCGGCGCGGCGACCAAGCTCGTCGTCGATTCCGGTGCCGTGCACAACGAGGGCGCGTGGAAGAACCGGTTCCCCGGGGCGCTCGAGTACCTGTTCCCGGTGAAGAAGTGAGGGCGGCGACGAACCCGCGAACGATCACTCGCACAACAGTGCGTCGTACGCCTGCACGAACACGCCGAAGTCGGCGTCATCGACCACCGTGTCATTGTTCAAGTCCGCCGGGCAATTGAACGTCATCGTCGGATCTGAGCAGAGCAGGATGTCGTACGACCGCGCGAAGACTTGGAAATCCAGATCGTCCACCAGGCAGTCGGCGTTCAGGTCCGCGGGGCAGAACTTCGCCGTCGTGCCCACGCCGAAGGCCAGCGCGTGGGTCTGCACCTCGTCGACGGTGAGGGCGCGGGTGTAGAGGGCCAGTTCGTCCATCGCGCCGCTCCAGAAGCGGGTGAAGTCGCCGGCTTTCTGGATGCGGAACTTGCTGGCAACGACGTTCGGCAGAATGCCTGTGAAAAGCAGTTCATCGCGAGTCAGCTGCGCCGGCTCGCCGTTGATGTACAGCGTCGAGCCCGTGAGCGAGTCGCGCGTGCCCCCCGCTGAATCACGTACCCACACGATGTGGTACCACGCCGTGCCCGTGGTTCGGCAGACGCTCCGCAGGCCCGAGTTGTAGAACCCAGCAAAGTAGCGATCCGGGTTGTTCCCGCGGATCGAGAGCCACGCGCTGGTTCCGGTGGTGTTCCCGCCCCAGAACAGGAACGGCGCCCACAGCGTTCCCTCACCCTCGACCTTCACGATCGCTTCGATCGTGAAGGTTGGATTGCCCGTGAGGGCCGCCGGTGCGGCGGTGTCCGACTCGATGTACGGCTGGGTTGCTTGATTGAATCGAACCGCCGGATCGCCCAGGCTGCTCGCCTGGTTCAGCAGCACGCCGTTGATGGGCTTGGCGTTGTACGCGCTGCCCCACGAGCCGTGGTTGACGATCGCCGTCGCGTTCGCGGGCTCATCGAACTTGTACCAGAGGTTGGGCGCGCTCAGCCCGACGACCTGATGAAAGTCGGGCGGCGCGGCGTTTGCGAAACCCAGCAGCGCCGTCGCGGCACAGAGTGACAGTTTCGTCCGCACCGATCGTTCAGCCGCGTAACGCATGATTGCTCTCCAATGGGAGAGGCTATCCGCGTCGTCAAGGGCGGTCGAAGACTTCTCGGACCCGCGAAGCACCGGCATCACTCGGCGAACGCGGCGAGTGTCACGGACACGCTCGCGCTCCACCGCACCAACGTCACGCCTTCAGCACCACCACCGGCTTGTACGTCCCGCCCAGCACCTTCTTGCTGTCTGCCTGCAGCCACTGGTCCAGTACGCCGGCGTAGACGCTGCGGAAGTCGATCTTGTACTTGAGGTCCCCCTGATCGAGGTCCGTGAGCGACGGGTGATCGCCGATCACGCCGGGGCGGATCATCGGGCCGCAGATGAACATCGGCGCGGCGGTGCCGTGGTCGGTGCCGCCGCTGGCGTTCTGGGAGACGCGACGGCCGAACTCGCTGAACGTCACCGTCAGCACGCGGCCGTCGTTGCTCTGGGCCTTCAGGTCCTTGTAGAACGCCTTGAGCGAATCGGCGAAGTTGGCGAGCAAGTTGCCGTGGCGACCCTGGGCGCCGCCCTGGCCGCTGTGGGTGTCGAAGCCGCCGAGCGTGACGTAATAGACGCGGGTCTTGAGCCCGGCGCGGATCATGCTGCCGACCATCTGCAATTGGCGCCCGAGTTCGTTGCCCGGATACGCGACCAGCGGCTTCTGGGCCACCGCTTTGCGGATCTTGTCGCTGCTGATCTGAGCGTCAAGCGCCGTACGCATCAGGAAGTCGGCGTTGGTATCGCCACCTTCGGTGCCTTCCACGCTGCCGCGACGGTTCAGATCGTGGTACGGCTCGCGCAGCGCCTCGTGGATGTCCTCGCCCGACCAGCGGAAGAGCTCGGCGCTCTCGAACGCGACCGGCTTGCTGCCGCGGCCTTGCAGCGCCAGCGGGGCGTTGCGACCGATCGAGATCGCGGGGTCGAGCGTCGGCTTTTCGGCCTTCTCAACTTGGCCGCTCTCGCCCTTGCCGAAGCCGCAGCACTCGCTGTCGTAGTAGCGGCCCAGCCATCCATCGCCGGTGGCGTCGGTGTCGGCTGTATGCCAGATGTCCATGCTCTTGAAGTGCGAGCGATTTGGGTTGGGGTATCCCACGCCCTGCACCACCGAGAGCATGCCTTCGTCGAAGAGTTCCTTGAGCGCGGTCATCCGTGGGTGCAGCCCGACGCCATCGGCGCCGGAGAGCTTGAGTACCTGATCGGCCCGGACGCCGATCCCGGCGCGGGCCTTGTAGTACTCGCCCATGCCGAAAGGGATGACGGTGTTCAGCCCATCGTTGCCGCCGGAGAGCTGAATGACGACGAGGATGCGGTCGTCATCGACGCCCGGGGTGCTCGACAGCCCGGCGCCAAGCATCTTCGCCATGGCATCAGCCGAGGACCCGAGGAATGCTGGGATCGTCCACGCCGTCGAAGCAAGCGTGAGCCCGCTGGTGAGGAACGAGCGACGGGTGAACGCGGGGGAGTTGTGGAGGTCCACGGAAAGTCTCCAAAGGGCCAAAGGGCCAAAGCTCCAAATCACTCGAACGCAAGCCGCCGCTTCCATTTGGCCCTTTGGCCATTTGGCGCTTTGGCCCTTTTCAGCAAAGCTGATACTCCGGCATCGCCGTGATCAAGAGAAGGTACCCGATCACCAGCTCGCGGGTGACGCTCCCGCCGGTGGTCTTCGACAGCGAAACCAGTTCGGTCTTCGCGGCGTCTGGGGCGTTGCCCAGCGTGAGCCGCAGCAAATAGTCCGCGACCGCGCTCGGGTCCTTCTCGCTGCCGGGGCTGGCCTTGGCGAGTTCCTCGAGCAGGGGCATCGGGTCGTACTTCATCTCGTCCGCATTGGCGTCGTAGCCGCGGGGCTTCTTGCCCGTCAGCAGGAACGCGAGGATGTTCTGGCGGACGAAGACCGTGCTGGTGTTGATCCACGAGCGTCCGCCGTCCCATCCCTTGACGCTCGGCGGCAGCAGCAGGTTCTGGCCCATCAGGTCGAGCGCGTCGTTCAGGATCGAGAGGTCCCGCACGGGCGTGTTCAGAGAACGCACCGCGCCAACGACCAATTGCGTCGGGCTCTTGATCTGCTCGTTCATGATCTGCTTGTCGTAGAAGTGCTGGCTCAGGAACAGCCGGCGCAGCACCGGCTTGATCTCATAGCGCCCGCCGGAGAACGTGCTCGCCAGATCACGTAGCACCGTCTGCTGATGCCGCGGCAAGTCGTCGTACGACGCCCGCTCCAAAGGCGGCAGGTCCGCACAGAAGTAGTGGTAGAGCTTCCGCGTGATGAACTTCGCGACGCCCGGTTGTTCGAGGATGATCTTCACGAAGCCGTCACCATCAAATGTGCCGGTGCGACCGAGGATCGTCTTTCCCGACGCGTCGTGGTTGTTCTTCTGGAACTCGAACGCATCGTCCTTGAAGGTGTAGCCGGTCAGGGCGCGGGCTCCCTCCTTGATGTCCTTCTCGGTGTAGCCGCCGATGCCCAGCGAGAAGAGCTCCATGATCTCGCGGGCGAGGTTCTCATTGGCCCTGCCCTTGCGGCTGGTGTCGTTGTTCAGGTACTTCAGCATCGCCGGATCGCGGATGATGCCGTAGAGCAGGTTGCCGAAGTTGCCCAGCGCATGCGAACGCAGCAGTTCGTTCTGCATGAACATGTGGTAGCTGTTCTCGATCGTGCGGTAGCTGGTCGCGAAGTGCCCGTGCCAGAAGAGCGTCATCTTCTCTTCCAGCGGCCGCGGCGTCTCGATCATCCGCTTCAGCCACCAGCGCTGAATCTCGCCGATCTGTTGGCGGTCCTGCCCCTGGCGGCGCTGCTGTTCGACGCGGAACTTCGCCAGCGCGTCCTCGTCCTGCGACTGGCGTGCCTTTTGATACGCGGCACGCTCCTCGGCGCTCGGCTCGCGCATGATGTTCTTGTCGAAGGTGTCGGCCCCGGGGCGATCGGCGGGTGCGTTGCCGGGATCGAGGATGTAGTCCACGGCTTTGGTCGGTCCCCAGCTCGCGAGCGTCTGGATCTGCTCGGGGGTGCCGCCGAATCCCGCGCGCCAGAGCAGGTGCCGCGCCTGGTCGTAGCCGAAGTCCTTCGCGGTGATCGGGGCCATCGAGGCGGAGACGGTCGATTCCCGCATCGCGGGTGCCGGAGTGGGGGTGGTCGGGGTGGTGGGGGTGGAACGGAGCGACTTCGCCACTGGCTTGGCGTCGGAGGCGGTTGATGGCGCAGGTGCGTCGGGCATGCGAGGACCCCTGGAGTCACGTGGGGAGACTGCAGCCTAACGCATCGGTCTAGAGAGGATTGCAGGATCGAAGACGGATCTGAATAACCACGGCAGGTCGTTTCACGTCGCCGCCGCGATCGCTGCCGGGGGCAGTGCCGGCGACGCCTTCGGAGCCAATGCCCGCGACCACGCCGCCAGACCCGCCAGCGACGCGATGAGCACGGCGCCATTGGCCTGGTGCGCGGTACGGATCAGGCTCTCGCCGATGCTCGCGGCTTGGGGTGTTGGACCGGCGACGAGGAAGGCGACCCAGCCGAGCACGAACTGCAGGACCACGCTGGCGCCTGCGAGAGCGCCGAGGCGAGCCACTGCTCGCCGTGCCGATTCGTCGCTCGGACGCACCCCCTGAGCGGCGGAAGCCGCGAGGATCGCGAGAACGACCACGGCGAACGACAGCGCGATGTGGGTCCAGAGGACGTGCATGTGGCGGGTGTGGCGGTACACCGCGCCCATGATGAGTTGCAGCAGCGTGGTGTGCAGGGCTGCGTTGGCGAAGATCCGCAGCAGTTTCGGCTTCGCCGTTGAGGCCGCGAGGTTGATCGCGCCCGAGAGGATGCCTGCCTTCGCCCGTTGACAGATGGGGCTCAGGAACACGGCCAGAGCGGCGTACATGCAAAAGACGCCTTGGGCCAGCACGCCGTGGAGCACGCGATAGAACTTGTCGTCCTGGGCGAAATCGACGTGGCCCTGGCGCACGCGGATGCCACCGAGAACGCCCTGAAGAACAACGAAAAGAAACGCCGCCAACGCCCAGCCGCGGACAAACTTGCGGGAATCATGGGCGAAAACCATGATCGTGAGCACGAGCGTCGTCAGCCCGATGAGCGTGCCAAAGAGACGGTGGGAGTGCTCCAGGAACACATCGGGCGCGGCCCGGGGCCCGAGCGGATACAGGAACATGTTTGTGCCATAGGTATTCGGCCAATCGGGCACTGCCATGCCCGAGCCGGTGCTGGTCACCAGCCCGCCGACCACGATGAGCGGCACGATCGAGACGCTCGCCACGAGCGCGAAGCGGCCGAGCCAGAGCGGGTTGCTCGCGGCTGGAATGCTGGGCTTGCGGGATGGCTCCACCAGAACGCCCGACGCGAGGCCTGCCAGCAAACCGAGCACGGCACCGGTGAAGAGGAACCCGATCACCACGAGGCCGGCCGAGGGCTTGAGGGACACCGCGGTTGTGACCGCTTCTCCAGCGCCAACGGGCGTCGGGGGTTCGGTGAGCTTGGAACCGAGGATCAGCAGCCCCAGCAACGAACTTATCAGGCCCGCACCGACGCATCGCAGTGTGGTTTCGCCGCGGGTTGCCCCGTCTTTGGTCAGGAGCACGGCACCGATGGAGAGGGCGACGAACCACGCGGAGACGACGAGCGGCAGAGCGACCGATTCAGGCATCCCCAGCCACGGGAGATGGGTGACGAGCCATGCGGTCCACATCGTGACGGCGGCAATGAAGCCGACGGCGACGGTGCTGATCGACGGAAGGAGGCGGGTGAGCATGACGGGTTCCTGCGGCGGAGAGCGGAATCGTGGTGGGCTTCGAGGTGGGGTACGGGTTCAGAGTCGCGAAAAGCGGACCTTTGCATGATTTTGAAATTGAGACTCAGGCTCAATTGAAATTTCCATGTCTGTTCGGCTTGACCCTTGCTGCCAGAGGCGAGAAATTTCTGTCTTACCGGAAAAGACCCCGACGGGCCGATTCTACGCAATTGGCCCAGCGGGGTTCTGGAACGGTTGGTTCGGGTACAGGCCAGTGCGTTCGGGGGACGAACGCACGGCCGGATAACTGTCTTGAGCGGCAGGGAGGACACACGTGTCGGTCCTGTTTCCGAAGTCATTCAACGCGTTTCCGACGATTGCGGCCGTGGCCGCGGTCAGCGGTCTGACGACTGCCGTCGCTGGGTTCTGGTATTACGCGACCCCCAAGTTCTGGGCGGTTGGGTACATGCCAACGCAGCCTTCGACGGGCTTCAGCCATCAGATCCACGCCGGCAAGCTGGGCATGGACTGTCGCTACTGCCACACGAACGTGGAGAAGTCGCCCGAGGCGAACATCCCGAGCGTGTCGACCTGCTACGGGTGCCATGCCGAGACCCGGCTGGCGGCGTGGCAGACCCAGCGTGTCGGCTTCGTGCGTGAGGCGTACGCCAAGAACGAGTCAATCGAATGGCGACGCGTGCACAAGGTTCCGGACTATGTCCGCAACTTTCCGCACCACATCCACGTCGCCGCGGGGGTGTCGTGTTTCTCGTGCCACGGGCAGATCACCGCGATGCCGATCGTGTATCAGGCGCAGTCGCTCTCGATGAGTTGGTGCCTGGACTGCCACCGCAATCCTGAACAGCACTTGGTGCCCAAGGACAAGGTGACGCAGTTGGTGTGGGTGGAGAACCACCTCAAGAGCCGCGCGGCCAACGACGCCACGGCGAGCGCCGAGGCGATCAAGGTGTCGCTGGAGCGTCAGCCCCCGCAGGGCTGCGGCGCGTGCCACTACTAGTTCGGCGAAACAGACAGAGCCAACCGCTACCACGGTCGTGGAAAACGACTTGAAGCAGACGAGGAACCCGGAATGAGCAAGGCCGACCAGTGCCCGTCAACCGTCCATGAGGGGCCGAAGCACAAGCCGAGCAAGAGCGAGTTGTCGCGCGAGCGGCGCAGCCTTTTGTCCGCGGTCAGCGGCAAGGTCGCGTGGCGCAGCGGCGATGAGATCGCGGACACGCCGCAGTTCCGCGACTTCCTCGAGCGCGAGTTCCCTGCGGGCATCACCGAGCTGTTCACGGGTTCTCGCCGCACCTTCATGAAGGTGATGGGCGCTTCGGTGGCGCTGGCCGGAGCGGCGACGCTGCCTGGCTGTCGCCGTCCCGATCACAAGATCCTGGCCTACTCCGCGACGCCGCCCGAGGACATCATCCCGGGCAAGCCGCTGTTTTATGCCACGAGCCTGCCGCTGCCTCGCGGTGGTGTCGAGGGTGTGCTGGTCGAGACGCACGAAGGCCGCCCGACCAAGATCGAGGGCAACCCGCTGCACCCGATCAACCGTGGCAAGAGCAGCGTTGTGGCCCAGGCGAGCGTGCTAAGCCTCTACGACCCGGATCGCCTCAAGACGCCGGTCTACTTCAATCGCAAGCGCAACGGCGGCGCGGGCGAGCGGATGATGGCGACGTGGGACGACTTCGTGAAGTGGGGCAAGGACTCGTTCCCCAAGTTCGACAAGTCGCAGGGCGCTGGGTTGGCGATCGTCGTCGACAAGAAGTCGAGCCCGACGCGTGACGCGATCAAGGCATCGCTCTTGAAGAAGTGGCCCAAGGCGACGTGGGTCGCGTACGACTCGACTGAGTGCGTCCACGCCGCCAACGGCAGCAAGGCCGCCTTCGGCGCCCCGATGCACGACCTGATCGACTTCTCGAAGGCGAAGGTCGTTCTGTCGCTCGACCGCAACTTCCTCGATTCCAATGCCGAGCCGCGTGGTCTGGTGCACGCCCGTGACTTCGCGAGCACCCGCCGCGTCGAAGACCCGACGAGCGCGGACATGAGCCGCCTGTACGTCATCGAGAGCGGCCTCTCGCTCACCGGCGGCCAGGCCGATCACCGTCTGCGTGCGACGCCGAGCAAGGTTGTGGCGATTGCGTGCGAACTGGCCAAGTTCATGCTGCCGAAGCTGGGCGCGGGAGCCGACGCCGTGGCGGCGGCGCTGCCCGGCGCGACGATCAGCGACAGCGAGCGGAAGTTCATCGAGGAGTGCGCCAAGGACCTGATGGACGGCGCGAAGAAGGGCGCGACGATCGTTGTCGCTGGCGAGCATCTGCCCGCGGGCGTGCACGCCGCGGTGCACGCGATCAACCAGGCGCTGGCGACGGCTCTGGTGAAGTTCGCGCCGATGAGCGATGAGATCGCGTCCGACAGCCGCACAGCGATGGCGACACTGACGGCCGATCTGAAGGCTGGCAAGTACGACACGGTGATCTGCGTCGGGACCAACCCGGCGTACGACGCGCCGGACGCCAAGGCCTTCGCCGAGGCGTTCGCGAAGCTCGAAGGCTCGATCGCGTTGTCGGTCGAGCAGAGCGAGACTGCCGCGATCGCGACGTGGGCTTTGAACGGCACACACTTCCTCGAATCGTGGGGCGACGCCGTCGCGGTGGACGGCACGATCTCACCCGTCCAGCCGATGATCGCTCCGCTCTACGCCGCCATCGACGAGAGCGGCCGCGCGACGGGTCATGCTCCGATGAGCGACATTGAGTTGCTCGCATTCGTCGCGGGCGATGTTCGCACGGACGGCACGCCGAGGGACGGCTACGAGCTCGTTCGCGCGGCGTGGAAGGCGAAGCTCGGAACGAAGTCGGATGCCGACTTCGACAAGGCATGGAAGCGTGCACTGCACGACGGCCTTGTGGCCGGCACGACCGCGGCTGGTGCGACGCCGAAGGTGAACATCGCCGGCGTCGCCGCCGCCGTCAAGGACATCAAGCTCGACGCGGCCCCGGCGGGCCAGCTCGAAGCGATCGTCCGTGCCGGCTGGATGCACGACGGACGGTACTCGAACATCACGTGGCTGCAGGAGCTGCCGCAGTTCGGCACCAGCGTGACGTGGGACAACCCGGCGCTGCTGAGCCCCAAGACCGCGGCCGATCTTGGCCTGCTCCCGGCGAGCGCGACGCTGGAAGAGCCGAACACGATGTACACGAAGGAGAAGTACCCCGCGGGTCGCATCGCGGAGTTCGAGTTCTCCGGCCGCAAGGTGAAGTGCGCCTGCTGGATTCTCCCGGGCGTCGCCGACGGCGTGGTGATCCTCACCCCGGGCTATGGCCGCACCAACGGCGGCTTGGCCAGCGATGAGGTGGGTTTCGACATCGGCTCTCTCCGCGGCGACGCGGGCTGCGTGCTCAGCGGCGTGAAGGTGAGCGCGACTGCGGACTACCACGCGATCGCCAGCACCCAGAATCACTGGAGCCTCGAAGGACGCACCGCGATCGTGCGAGCGGTCGATCTGCCGGCGTACAAGAAGTTCGCGGGCGAGGCGGCCGTCGACAACGACGAGATCTACGCGGGGCTCAGCGGCGGTGCGATGAACTTCGCCGAGAAGCTCGGTGAACTGAGCCACACGCCGCCGAACATCTCCAGCTACGACAATCCGTACAACCGCTCTGCGGCGGACCTGAACCCCAACGATCCGAACTTCAACAAGATCCCGGGACGCGGGCACAAGCTGAATTCCAAGACGGCCCAGCCGCCGAACTTCGCGGTCGGGCCGCAGTGGGGCATGACGATCGATCTGTCCACCTGCACCGGCTGCGGCGCGTGCACGATCGCGTGCCAGGCGGAGAACAACATCCCGGTCGTCGGCAAGAAGGAAGTGGCCAAGGGCCGCGAGATGCACTGGATCCGCGTGGACCGCTACTTCGCTGGCGATTACTACAACTACAAGCACGCCGACGACATCAACTACAACGAGCCCGAATACATCTTCCACCAGCCCGTCGCGTGCGTGCACTGCGAGAACGCCCCGTGTGAAGTCGTGTGCCCGGTGAACGCCACCGTTCACGGCAACGAGGGCCACAACTACATGGTGTACAACCGCTGCATCGGCACGCGGTACTGCGCCAACAACTGCCCCTACAAGGTCCGCCGCTACAACTTCTTCGAGTACGGCTTGCACAAGTTCAACGGCGACTACGTGGGCAAGGATCTCATCGAGTCCATTGCCCCGGATCGCGGCGGCATCTCCGGCTCGGGCAAGCACAACAAGATCAATCCCAATCTCATCCCGCCGCGGCTCCGCGAGAAGCTCGACGAGATCGAGAAGATGCAGAAGAACCCCGACGTCACCGTCCGCATGCGCGGCGTGATGGAGAAGTGCTCCTACTGCATCCAGCGCACCAACGCCGCCAAGGTCGAGACCCGTCTGCAGGATCTCAACTACGTGCCCGACGGCTTCGTCCAGAGCGCGTGCCAGCAGGCCTGCCCCAGCGACTCGATCATCTTCGGCGACATCCTCGATGCCACCAACGAGTACAAGGACGCGGGCGGCACCCGCAAGGGCAGCCGCGTGCACGCGGCACGCCTGAGCCGTCGTTCGTACCTGTTGCTCGGTTACCTGAACACCCGTCCCCGCACCAGCCACCTGCTGAAGGTGAGCAACCCCAACCCGGCGCTTGTCACGAACGAGCATCGGCGGGCGGCGTGGGACCATCCGTTCCACGACGGCGGCAGCCACGAGGGTGGCGGCGACGGTCACGGCACCAACAAGGAACACGCGTTCTTCGACGAGCGGCGCAAGCGGGAGGACAAGGGCTACGCCCTTAGCCTCGGCGTTCTCTCTTCGGCGGCCGGTTTGTCCGCAGTTTCGGCGATTGGCGGAGGTCTTGCTTGAGCACACTGCACCCCGATGAGGCTTCGGCGCGTCGGCTGGCCGGTCTTGCGACCGGTGAGCTCCCGACGTATCCGGTCGCGCCCGGCACCGGCGACGGCTCGCTGGTCGATGACCCGGCCGTTCGCGCGCCGCTGGTCCTCAATAACCGGTCGTTCCACGACATCACCGAGATCGTCTGCGGCTACGCCGAGAAGCCGCCGGGACGCTGGTGGCTGCCGACGTTCATGATGGCGTTCACCATCGCGCAGCTTGGTGGCTTGTTCATCGGCTACCTGGTGATCACCGGCATCGGCACCTGGGGCATGAACAACGCGGTCGACTGGGCGTGGGACATCACCAACTTCGTCTTCTGGATCGGTATCGGCCACGCCGGAACGCTGATCTCCGCCATTCTCTGCTTGCTGAAGCAGAAGTGGCGCACGGCGGTAAACCGCTCGGCGGAAGCGATGACGATCTTCGCGGTCATCTGCGCCGCCACCTTCCCGGGCATCCACATCGGCCGCCAGTGGATGGCGTGGTTCCTCTTCCCGATCCCCAACGCCAACGCCATCTGGCCCAACTTCAAGAGCCCGCTGCTCTGGGACGTGTTCGCGGTTTCGACGTACGGCACGGTCTCGGCGCTCTTCTGGTTCATGGGCATGATCCCGGACTTCGCGACCCTTCGCGACCGGGCCGATCTTCGCCTGCGTCGCAACCCCGAGGGTCCGCGCGTCCTGCCGTTCCTTCCCATCCGCACCGACGCGGTTCGGGCGTACGTCTACGGCTTCCTGGCTCTGGGCTGGCGCTTCAGCAGCCGCCACTGGGTCCGCTACGAGAAGGCCTACCTGATCCTCGCCGGCATCAGCACGCCGCTGGTGTTGTCGGTGCACTCGATCGTGTCGTTCGACTTCGCCACGTCGGTGATGCCCGGCTGGCACACGACCATCTTCCCGCCCTACTTCGTCGCGGGCGCCATCTTCGGCGGCTTCGCGATGGTGCTGCTGCTCCTGATCCCGTCGCGTGAGCTGTTCCCGAACATGAAGGACCTGATCACGCTGCGGCACATCGAGAACATGGCCAAGATCCTGCTGGCGACCGGCATGATGGTCGGCTTCGCCTACGGCATGGAGTTCTTCATCGCCTGGTACAGCGCCAACCAGTACGAGGCGTATCTGTTCGCCAACGTGCGTGCCCGCGGGCCGTACGCCTGGGCGTACTGGACCATGATCTTCTGCAACGTCGTCTCGCCCCAGGTCTTCTGGTTCCGCTGGGCGCGGCAGACGGTTCCGGTGGTGTTCATCGTGAGCTTCCTGGTCACGATCGGCATGTGGTTCGAGCGCTTCGTGATCATCGTGACCAGCTTGCACCGGGCGTTCCTGCCGGGCGAGTGGCACATGTTCTGGCCCACAGCGGTGGACATTGGCATCTTCGTCGGCTCGTGCGGCGTGTTCATGACGCTCTTCCTTCTGTTCCTGCGGTTCCTGCCCGTCTTCGCGATGGCCGAGGTGAAGGCCGTACTGCCGCAGGCCAGCCCGCATCATCATGGAAATGGGCACGACCACGGAAAGGCGGGGCACTAAGCCATGGCAAAGAACCGCAAGGTCTATGTGACTGAGAGCGGCGAGGCGGTGTACGGCGTGATCGCCGAGTTCGCCACGCCCGCCGATGTGTACCACGCGGCGGAGAAAGTCCGCGACGCCGGGTACACCAAGTGGGACGTCTACGCCCCGTTCCCGATCCACGGGATCGACGAGGCGATGGGTCAGAAGCGCACGGTGCTGCCGCTGATCTCGGCAAGCGCTGCTGGCGTTGGCGTGCTGGGCGCGATCCTGATGCAGTGGTGGATGAGCGGTGTCGATTACCCGATCGTGGTGCAGGGCAAGCCCTACGCCCCGTGGGAGCCGTTCGTCCCGATCACGTTTGAGCTCGGCGTCCTGTTCACCGCCTTCGCGACGCTGATCGGCATGTTGGCGCTCAACGGCCTGCCGCGACACAACCACCCGCTGCTGAAGAAGGAGCGATTCCTCGCTGTCAGCGACGACGCGTTCGCGATCTGCATCGAGAGCGGCGACGAGAAGTTCGACCCGGATCAGACCCGCTCGATGCTCGAGCGTCTGGGCGGGAAGCACATCGATCTGGTGGAAGGGGATTGAGGCAGAGGCACTGGGCACTAGGCAATAGGCGGTGGGCATTTGGCACTCGGAAAGACCACTGCGAAGGTTCACTTGAGAACGAACATGAAGGCCACGAACAACACAACTTCCACGCTGGCGATGCTCGCGGCTCTCGCGGGTTCGTTGAGCGTGCTCTCGGGCTGCCGGGGCGATCGCAGCGAAGCTCCGCCGCGTCAGTTCTTCCCGAACATGGACGACGGCCCGAAGTGGAAGCCGCAGACCGGTTCGACGTTCTTCGCCGACAAGCGGACGATGCGTCCGGCGCCGGCGAACGCGGTGGCGTTCGGGCGCACGAGCGCCGTGAGCGACGACGCGTGGAACAAGCCGTGGGCCGAGCAGCGTGTCGCGCTGCTGCGTCAGGGCGAGGCTGAGTTCAGCGGAACCAACGGCGTGAACGCCGACGGCACGCCCCGCTATATCGATCGCATCCCGATCGAAGTTACGCCCGACCTGATCAAGCTCGGTCAGACCAAGTTCAACGTCTTCTGCGCGACGTGCCACGGGTACGACGGCTTGGGCAAGGGCATGGTTGGCCAGGCGTGGAGCTACGGCCTGCCGAACTTCCACGATGCCAAGTACAAGGACGCGGCCCAGTACACGGGCAAAGACGGGTACATCTTCCACGTCGCCCGCAACGGCGTCATCACGCAGGGCCAGCAGAAGATGCCGGGCTATGCACATGCTCTGAACGAGAAGCAGGCGTGGGCGGTTGTGGCGTACTTCCGGACGCTGCAGGAGTCGCGCGCGGTGCCGATCGGTGACAGCGCGATTCCCGAGTCCGAGCGCCCGGCATTGGAAGAGAAGATGCGTCAGGCAGCATCCGCGACGGCTCCGGCCGCTGCTCCGGCCTCCGCCCCGGCGGCACCTGCCGCCAGCACGCCCACGAACACGCAGGGAGGTGGCAAGTGAGCTCACACGCCGCGGTCCACGGTCACGATCACGCTGGCCATCATCACGCCGACCTCAGCAACCACCCGCTGCTCGTTGACGGCAACGTCCGGCTCAACGGCAGCGGAAACGGTCTGTCGATGCTGTTCCTGCTCATGGGTGTCGCGGGCGTCGCGGCCACGGTTGGCGCGGCGTTCACAGCGGCGGGCAAGATGCACGCGATGGCGTCGTTTCAGGTTGCCGCGATGGGCGCCCTGGCGATCTGTCTCGGCGGTATGTTCTTCACGCTCGTCATGCACCTGACCGCCGCGGGATGGTCGGTGACGCTCCGGCGCATCATGGAGCACTTGGCGATGCTCGCGCCGGTCATGCTGATCATCGCGGCCATCGTTCCAGTGACCGACTTGCTGGTCACCAAGGGGTTGCTCTACACCTGGATGAACCCGAGCTACGAGACGAACTACCTGCTCGGCAAGAAGGCGGGGTTCCTGAATCCGGGCTTCTTCCTGATCCGCATTGGCGTGTATTTCTTGGCGTGGACGCTGATCGCGTACCGGCTCAACAGCCTTTCGCTCACGCAGGACCGCACCGGCGACAAGTGGCTCACGAACAAGGCTCGGTTTACAAGCGCGTGGGGCATGCTGGTCTTCGCGTTGACCACGGCGTTCGCGTCCTTTGACCTCCTGATGTCGATGGACTTCCGCTTCTTCAGCACGATGTGGGGCGTGTACTACTTCGCGGGTGCGGCGTTCAGCTCCGCAGCCACGGTCGCGCTTGTCGCGGCTTCACTGCTGCGTGCCGGCAAACTGCAGGGTCTGGTCACCGGCGAGCACTTTCACGACGTCGGCAAGCTGATGTTCAGCTTCACCGTCTTCTGGTCGTACATCGCCTTCAGCCAGTACTTCCTGATCTGGTACTCGAACATCCCCGAAGAGACCGTGTGGTTCACGGTTCGCAAGGAGGATGGCTGGGAGAAGATCTTCTACCTGCTTTGTTTCGGCCACTTCATCGCGCCGTTCCTGGTGCTGGTCTTCCGCGACGTGAAGCGGTCTCCGAACGCGTTGATCCTCGTCGGGTTGTGGATGCTGTTCATCCACTTCGTGGACATGTTCTTCATCGTGCGTCCGATGGTGACGACCCGTCCGGGCAGCGAGGCGCTGACGCCGTTCACCAACATCTGGGTCGACGTCGCGGCGGTTCTGGGCCTGCTGGGTGTGCTGGGCTTTGCCTTGATCCGGCGGCTCAGTTCGTCGGCGCTGGTACCGATTCGGGATCCGCGCCTCCCGGAGGCGATGGAGCACAAGAACTACGTGTGAGTGGAAAAGGGTGGGGGCTGGGGTTTCAGGAAAGCCAAGGGAAACAAGGGCTTACGCCTGGATCGAGGCCCTTGGCTGGCGGATATAGATAGAATCGCGGATACGGCCGGGCGGGAATGAATCCGATCTGGCAGGAACCGCGACAGGTTCGAAGGGAAACGCATGTCGCACGCAGGGCACGGAAATCACGGTAGCGGGCACGGTGGCGGGCACGCCGACTCGTGGCATCACCACGACTTGGCTGAGGGCATGCCTCAGTCCGAGCACGCGGCCACGGTCGACCCGATGGCCACGGTCAAGGTCTTGGTGTTCATCATGGGCTTCACGGCGATCTTCATCCTCGTGACCATCCTCTACTTCAACACCACCGTCCGCCAGCAGCGTGAGGCCAAGATCGAGACCATCGGCGCGGCTGAGAGCTACAACGCGATGAAGGGCCAGATGGAGCGTGATCTGAGCACGTACGGCGTGTCGGACGCGGCATCGAAGACGGTTCGTGTCCCGGTGGACAAGGCCATCGATCGCGTTGTGAAGAAGTACGCCACGAAGTAATTCGCATCACGAAGGAGCCGGTCGTGTTGAGTGGATGGAGCCGCAAGTTGGGATCGCTGATTGGTGCCGCCGCTTTGGCGTTGCCGCTGTCGGCACAGGTCCGCAGTGGCTACGACCCGAACGCGCCCGCTGCTCCCGCGACCGAAGCGATGACGCGCGGGCTTGATACTGATCAGAAGATCGGTGCGTTCCTGCCGTTCGAGCTCCGTTTCACGTCCGCCGAGGGCAAACAGGTTCGTCTTGGCGATCTGTTCGATCTCGCGCAGGGTTCTGCCAAGTCCGGCGGTCAGCATCGGCCTGTGCTTGTCGCGCTTGTTTACTACGACTGCCCGGTCGTGTGTTCGGCGACGATGGACAAGATCTCGGGCATGATGCGTCGCCTCGGGTACGAGGTCGGCGACGATTTCAAGGTGGCCTTCTTCAGCTTCGATGCCAGCGAAACCGCGGCGCGTGCGAAGGAGGTGAAGGAACACTATCTCTCGCAGCACCCGCGCGGACTCATCGATGGCAGCAGCGGGCGCAGTGTGTTCAACCCGGTCATCGCCGACAACTGGAACTTCTTCGTCGGCGAGGCGGGCGCGAACCGCGAACTGGCGAATGCTCTTGGCTTCAAGTACCGGGCGGCGGCGAACGGCGAGTTTGCGCACTCATCGGTGTTCATGATTCTGACGCCGGACGGACGTATCTCGCGGTACCTGTCGCCGTTCCTGGGCGACGAGCAGAAGCTCGCGGAGCAGACCAAGCTCGCGCTGCTCGAGGCTTCGGACGGGAAGATCGCCAAGAGCGCCAGTGAGCTGATCATGGCCTGGTGCTTCATGTACGACCCCAAGGCGGGCGCGTACACGCTGCAGGCGATTCAGGTGATGAAGATCGGTGGCGTGCTGTCGATTCTTGCGGTGGGGGGGCTGGTGGTGGGGATGCTCGTGTGGGAGCGGCTCAAGCGCAAGCCGGTGGAGAAGTCAAGCCCGTCGACCCCGGTGGCGGCCTGATCGAATGACCATCGCGTGCGGACCTTTCGCACGCAGTGTTTCGGAGTGCATCGCGTGATCGAGATCTTTGGCAAACTTTCCATGACGCTCGCGCCGACCACTCTCGCGGCGGAATCCCAACCCACGTATTCGTGGTGGTTCCGGAACTACGGCGCGACGGAGAACGCGACGCACAGCGACGCCATCTTCATGAACATCTGGTGGATCTCCATCGGATGGTTCGTCTTCCTGATGGCGCTCATGGTCTACTTCGTCATTCGCTACCGTCGCCGTCCGGGCGTGCCGGCGCCGTACAGCCCGTCGCACAACACGACGCTCGAGATCGCCTGGACCATCTTCCCCTGCTTGTTCCTTGTTTACATGTTTCTTGCCGGTTTCCACGGCTATATCGAGAAGATGGTCGCCCCGGGCGACTCGATCGAGATGAACCTGACGGCGAAGAAGTGGGACTGGACGATCACGTATCCCAACGGGGCGAGCAGCCCGGAGCGAACCGTCGTCGGCGCCGCGTCCCAGACGCAGCCGGGCGATGCGACACCCGGTGCTCGTCCGATCCCGATCTTTTATGTGCCTGGCGATACGCCCATCAAGTTCAACATGGTCAGCCAGGATGTCATGCACTCGTTCTGGGTGCCCGACTTCCGTGTGAAGATGGACATCTTCCCGAACCGGTACACGACCTACTGGTTCGAGGCCAAGGGGCCGGACGAGAAGTCGATGACTCTGAAGGACTCGACGGGCAAGGATGTTTTGACCGCCCAGGGCCAGAAGGTTCACTACAACGATCACTACATCTTCTGCGCTGAGTACTGCGGCGATCAGCACTCGGAGATGTGGGGCATCATCCGCGTTGTTCCCCGTGCGTTCTACGCCTCCAAGATCGAGGAGTGGAACATCGAGGGCAAGACGCCGGAGGAGATCGGCAAGCTGGTGTATCAGTCTCAGGGCTGCAGCGCGTGCCACACCGTCGACGGCGCCAAGGGTGCTGCTCCGACGTGGAAGGACCTTTTCGGCAACACCGTCCCCACGAACGTGGGCCCCGTTCTCGCCGACGAGAACTACATCCGCGAGGCGATCTACACCCCGGCCGCGAAGATCCACGAGGGCTACCCGAGCAACATGCCGGTGTTCACGACCGCACAGATCGACGAGCGCCGCATGCAGGGCCTCATCGCGTACATGAAGAGCATCAGCTCAAAGGCTCCGAAGTCTGACGCCGCAGCACCCGCCGCGGACACCAAGGACTCTCCCAAGAAGTAATCCCCCGCGAACCACGCGACTGGAATCCCGCTATGACGACTCTCGACTCCTCGAAGGCAGGCCATCACGGTGATCACGGTCACCATGGCGGCAGCTACCTCACCCCCAAGGGCGGCTGGCTGACCACAGTGATCGACTGGGCAACGACCGTCGATCACAAGAAGATCGGCGTGATGTACCTCGTCGCCGTGTTGTTCATGTTCTTCCTTGGTGGTGTGGCGGCTCTGGTCGTCCGCACCGAGCTCATGACTCCCGTCCGCACGGTCGAGGTGCAGGCCACCGACGCCGCCACCGGCAAGCCGATGGTCGACGCGGAAGGCAAACCGGTCATGAAGTCCGAGATCCGCGGCCAGTGGCTCGGCGAGATGAAGGCCAAGATCGACGGCCAGGAGCTCACCAGCATCGACGGTGGCAATAACTGGTACAACCGTGCCTTCACGCTGCACGGCGCGATCATGGTCTTCATGGTCATCATCCCCAGCATCCCCGCATCGCTGGGCAACTTCCTGATTCCCCTCATGCTCGGAGCCAAGGACGTCGCGTTCCCGCGGCTGAACCTTTTGAGCTGGTACATCTACGTCACGGGTTCGATCTTCGCCGTGTGCTCGATCGTGATCGGCGGCGTGGACACCGGCTGGACGTTCTACACGCCGTACTCGACGACGACCGACGCCGAGTACGCCAACGTCGTGCTCATGGTGCTTGGCGCGTTCATCCTCGGATTCTCGTCGATCCTGACCGGCCTGAACTTCGTGGTGACGGTGCACAAGCTCCGGGCCCCGGGCATGGGCTGGTTCGACATGCCGCTGTTCATCTGGGCGATGTACTCGACCTCGATCATTCAGGTGCTCGCGACGCCGGTGATCGGCATCACGCTGCTGCTGTTGATCTTCGAGCGCATGTTCAAGATCGGCATCTTCGATCCGGCGCTCGGTGGCGACCCGGTTCTCTACCAGCACTTCTTCTGGTTCTACAGCCACCCGGTCGTTTACGTCATGATCCTGCCTGCCTTCGGCGTGATCTCTGAGATCATCCCGGTTCACGGGCACAAGAAGATCTTCGGCTATCGCGCCGTCGCGTTCGCGTCCCTGGGCGTGGCTCTCGTCAGCTTCCTGGTGTGGGGCCATCACATGTTCGCTTCGTCGGGCGAGCTGGCCGCGACGGTCTTCTCCGCGCTGACTTTCCTGGTCGCAATCCCGACGGCAGTGAAGGTGTTCAACTGGATCGCCACGCTCTACAAGAGCTCGATCGCGCTCACCACGCCGATGTGGTACGCCCTGATGTTCCTGTTCCTGTTCTCGATCGGTGGCCTGACTGGCTTGCCCCTGGGCACGCTGGCCACCGACCTGCACCTGCACGACTCCTACTACGTCGTAGCTCACTTCCACTACGTCATGATGGGCGGCACGATCATCACGTTCGTCGGCGGCTTGCACCACTGGTGGCCCAAGATGTTCGGGCGCATGTACAACCAGTTCTGGGCCAACATCGGTGCCTTCACGGTCTTCATCGGCTTCAACGTCACCTTCTTCACCCAGTTCTTCCTCGGCACCCAGGGCATGCCCCGCCGCTACGCCAGCTACATCGATGACTATCAGATCTATCACCAGATCTCGACCGTCGGCAGCTATCTGCTGCTCGTGGGCTTCTTGATCCACCTGTTCGTCTTCCTGCACTCCTTGGTCGCGGGCCGCAAGGCTCCGGCGAATCCGTGGGGCGGTCTGACGCTCGAGTGGGAGGCGACCAGCCCGCCGGATGAGCACAACTTCCATCACGAGCCGATGGTGAAGCACGGCCCATACGACTTCGAGACTACGGTGCCGCCGCACTGGGACCCGAAGGACTATCCGCTGCCCGCGCTCCCCAAGCACGCGCACTGAATGGCACGAGACCGCAACATGATTCCGCAATGCTGAAACAGGACCACGCATGAGCACCCTTGATACCCGCTCCGGCCTCGGAAACGACGTCCCGCTCTGGAAGCGGTACGTCGCCGGTCACCACTGGCGAAGCGCCGACGAAGAGTTCGATGCTTGCACGCTCGGCTTCTGGCTCTTCCTCGCCACGGAAGTGCTGCTCTTCGCAGGCCTCTTCTGTGCGTATGCGATCCTGCGGTTCAAGTACCCCGAGGCCTTCGTGAATGGCTCGTCGTACCTCGACTGGCGCTGGGGCTGCGTGAATACCGGGGTGCTGCTCATCTCGTCGTACACGATGGCCGCCTCGATCCGCATGTTCCAGCTCAACCGCCAGAGCACTGGCAAACTGCTGCTCGCCATCACGTTTATCTGCGGCATCGGGTTCCTGTTCGTCAAGGGCACCTTCGAGTACCTGCCCAAGCTCAGCGGATGGTTCTTCTTCCTCGATCCGGCGTTGCACCACTACCTCGACTTCAAGAACGGCGAGGCGCTGGGTGGGTTGTTCGTTCACATTGACGGCTACGGCGGCAAGGCACCTGGTCAGTTCTTCTCCTACGCCTTCAGCTCGAACCCGTGGGAGCCCCTTTGGTGGAGCGTCTACTACTGCGCGACCGGCATTCACGCGCTGCACGTTGTCATCGGCATGAGCCTGATCGCCTGGTGCTGGGTTCGGGCTCGCAAGGGCGCCTATGGCCCGACACACTACACCATGGTCGAGAACACGGGCCTGTATTGGCACTTGGTCGACCTGATCTGGATCTTCCTCTTCCCCCTGCTTTATCTGATCCATTGAAGAGGCGTCGGTCATTCGTCTTTTGGAATTAGGAAGAACGGACAGTAATCCCCGCTGGCAGGTTTCACGCACGAGAGCGCGACTATGAGCAACGCACACGCCCCATCCGCGTCCCACGGCTTCGATGAGATCGATCCTCACGGCGCTGGCAAACACACCGCGCACTCGCACCACATCGTCTCTGGCGTCACGCTGGTGGGCGTGCTGGGCATTCTGCTGGCGTTCACTGCCCTTACGGTCGGCCTGGCTCAGGGCGAGAAGTGGGTGATGTCCTACTTCTCGATCGAGCTGCCTCGCTGGGTGAATGTCGCGGTCGCGATGAGCATCGCCACCGTGAAGGCCACGCTGGTGCTGATGTATTTCATGCTGCTGCGTTACAGCAACCCGATCAACACGATCGTTTTCCTGGTCTGCCTGCTGGCCTTCGCCCTCTTCCTGTTCTTCACCGGCTTGGATCTGGGCAACCGAGGCAACATCGATCCCGTGAAGGCATCGGCAATTCAGGCCGGCGGTGTGGGCGGCATCAAGGCCGGTTGGTCCAAGGACGCTCCGATTATCGACAAGGCCACCGTTGTGTACTGGCGTGAACGCAAGCTCAACGAAGTCGGGCCTGAGAAGTTCGCCAAGATGAAGGCCGCGTTCAGCCACAGCCACGCCACACACGCCTCGCACGGGTCGGCCATTCCTACTGGAAATGCCGCGCACGTGCCCGCGGGCTTGACACCCGGTTTGTTCGACGCGGCGGCCCCCGCCGCACACGACGCCCATGGTGGTTCGGGGCACTGAGTCGTTCTGGACATCTGCGGGCGATCGGCCTGCGAACTCGATCAAGCCGTGAGTACCTCCCGTCGCATCGCCCTCGCCGTTGCCCTGCTCTCCGGAGCCGCGCTCACGGCGAGTGTCTATCACATGTCGACGCTCTTCGCCGAGCACAACCGGCAGCACCGCAAGGTCTACTACTTCAAGGAAGTCAACCTTCGGGAGTTCCAGTTCGGTGGCCGCCCCGTTCGCATCGAGGACGACGACCCCGGCGGCACGAACTGGCACGTGAACATGCGATATGGGGAGGACGTGCTCCGGTTGCGAGCCGTGGTACCGGGCAACCCCAAGCTGCCAAACCTCACGCCGTACCACGACTGGCTTCGGCTCCTGATGTTCGCGGAGTCAACCGGTCTGACAACCGAAGAGCTTGAGGCCAAGGTGAAGTCGAACGAGATTCCGGCTCGACTGGTGGTCGTGACCCGAACGCCGATGCCGGGTGCGGACGCCGGCGGATGGGGCGACGTCTGGCGGGCGAACTGGACGTACGACTTCTACGAGTTCCAGCGGGACGGAGGCTTCGGGCGGGAGCAGTACCGGTTCTCGACCGGCAAGCCCCACCGCGCGGCGAAGACCGGGCAGTTGCCGCCGAATTCATGGCAATTGCAAGCCGCGATGAGCGTGACGCCGCAGACTCAGCGGCCGAACAACAAGTTCACGATGGATGCGCTCAATGCGGCAGGCTGGACGATGCCGGCGGCGGCATGGTCGAGCATGATGCTGCTCATCTCGGCGGCGATTGTCCTGGCACCAAAGCGCCGCGTCACCACCGCGTCGGTTTGAATCCGCGTGCGAGGTAGGGCTCGCGATCCGTGATGACGCACGACACGGGCCTCAGCGGAAGACGCTCATTACGCCGCCATAGATGATCAGCCCGATGTCCGCCAGCACCTTGGCGAGCACCAAGCCCTGAATGATGATCGCGAGGAAGCTGGCCACGAAGGCTTCGGTCGTGGCGCGGCCCACGCCGGTGGCGCCCGGGCGGCAGTTGAAGCCCTTGTAACACGCGATGATGCCGATCGCGGCTCCGAAGAAAAGGCTCTTCACCAGCCCCTGCGTGATCTCGAACCAGTTGACAAACGCGTCGCTGTACGCGAAGTACTGATCGCGGTCGGCGCCGTAGTACGAGACTGTGATCAGGAGTCCGCCCAGCACGCCGCAGAGATTTGAAACCACCGTGAGGATCGGGATCATCACGATGCACGCCACGACCCGCGGGACGACCAGGACACGGATCGGGTCTGCGGCCATGGCCCGCATGGCGTCAAGCTGCTCGGTCACACGCATCGATCCGAGTTCCGCCGCGAGCGCGCAGCCGACACGACCCGCAAGCATCACGCCCGCCAGCACGGGCCCGAGCTGCTTCACCAGAGAGAGATTGATCACACCGCCGAGGCGTCCTTCCTGACCGATCGCGCGGAACTGGTGATAGCCCTCGAACGCGAGCGTCATGCCGATGAAGCCGCCCGTGATCGCGAGCACCGGCACCGACGTCGTGCCGATGAAAAAGAGCTGTGGTAGCAGCCGATCGTGACGTCCCCACGTGCGAACGTGCGGCAACGCACGGAGCACGTTGCCACAGAACCGCGTGAAGTGCGCCGCGCCGACGACTTGGGCCACGATCCACCGTGCAAAGAGCGTGACCGCTTCACGCACGGATTCACCCAGCCCCGCGACGATGCGGATCGGGTTGAGCGAGAACGGCTCGTTGACGAAAGGAGTCTCGGGCACGGGCAAGCGTAGCCAGAGAAGGGTTTGATGGGGCATCTCGCGTGAGCGAGAGGATCGGTACACAAGGGATGGAATCCACCTCTCGCCCACGCGAGAGGCTCTATGAAAACCGCCCCTTGCGGGGCGGTTTGGGAAGGCGTCAGCATGAATCTCGAGCTTACTTCGAGATCTCTGGGCCACGGGCCGGCGGTGCGCTGTTGTCGGGCGTCGCGCGGGTCGGGGTGGCCGATTCCGGCGCGGGTTCATTCATCGTGGAGATGTCCGACGGGTTCTTGGGCATCGCCAGATAGATCTCGACGCGGCGGTTTGCGGGCGTGTTGCCGTTGCCGCTGTTGGGCACTGCCGGACGGAACTCGCCCCAACCCGCGACCTGCATCTTGCCGGGGAGCACGCCATTGCTGACGAGCGCCGAGCGGACGCTGATGGAGCGGCCGGCGGACAGATGGACGTTCGTGGGGAAGCGCCGCGCGGTGTTCGCGCTGATGCGCTGGGCGTCGGTGTGGCCCAGCACGATCACCTCGTACTTCGCGGTCACGGGGTTCTTCAGGATCTCGGCGAGCGCACGCAGGGCGGCCTCGGCCTGAGGCTTGATCGCATCGCTGCCGGAGTCAAAGGTCAGGTCCGACGCGAAGCGGAGCATGCCCTTGGACTCGTCGTAGCGGAGCAGGTCGGGATACTGAGCGGCCAGTTCGCGGAGCAGGGCGTCGGTGTCGGCGTCGAGCGCCGGGACGCCGAGGCCCTTGAGGCGAGCCTCCAGGTCGGCGAGCGACAGGCCCGACTCGCGGAGGCGACGCATGAGTTCGTCGTTCTGGGCACGCAGCTCAGCGAGCGCCTGCTCGGTCTTGGCCAACTGCTGGCGGGTGAGGTCACGGGCGGCGAGAGCATCGTCGCGCTCACGCTGCAGCACCGCGTTGCGGTCGGTCAGGCCGCGGTTGGTTTCATAGAGGTTGTCGTACTCGCCCTGATTCACGCAGCCGACCATCGACAGGCTGACGGCCAGGCCTGCGAGGGTCAGGAGAGCTTGACGGGAGAAACGCGAGCGAAGCTGGGACTGCAGCAGGGACATGAAAACCTCCGTGTACCGAACCTGAATGAGTCGCCTCTGTTGAGTGCGAGATGGTTGCCGTAAATGGGTCACGTGCGTGCGAAACGGTGCGAGACAAAGGGATGCGAAACGTTCGAATCCTGATCGAATCCGCAAGGCGAGAGGAGCGTCGGCAGCGGTACCCGCCCCAGTTGCATCCCGCCGCGCGATCGTATCCTGATCGACCCGCCCGGTCGCATGTCGCGACCTTGGCCGAGGTCGCCCGACCGCCGAGAGTATCGGCCCCCAATCCGCCGTTGCATGAATGCCGCCGACCCCAAGTCCCGCTCCCAGCAAACTTTGCCGATCGGCGTACACCGCTTCGACGCCGCCGGCCTCCTCACACCCACGACCCGCGGCTCGGAGCGATTTCTCGCCTTTGCACCGGCCTCGATCCTGCTCGAGCGGTCGGCCGATGGCAGCCGGGTGCTGGCGGTGGGGAGGGGTGATGACGTCGATCGCCATCCGGCCGCTGCCGCCGTGCTCGCATCACAGCGCCACAATCTCGGCCGCTCGCTTCTGATGCCCGCGCTGGTGAACGCTCACACGCACCTCGATCTCACACACATCGGGGCGCTGCCGCCGAGCGAGCGGGGCTTCGCGGGATTCGTGGACACGGTGCGGCAGCGCCGTGCCGTCGAACCTGCCGACATCGCGGTGTCGGTCGCCAAGGGCATCGAGCTCTCGATCTCCGGTGGAGTGGCCATCGTCGGGGATATTGGTGGCGCCGTCCGCGGCGGGGCGAGCATCGAGCCTCTTCGGGCACTCGCCGCATCGGCGCTTCGCGGCGTGAGCTACATCGAGTTCTTTGCTCTCGGCCGCACCGAACCGGCTTCGTTGGCGCGGCTCGATGCAGCGATGGCTCTCGTGGATGGAGTGGAGACACGCCGCGTGCGTGCGGGATTGCAGCCGCACGCGCCGTACTCGGTCTCTCCCAAGGCGTACCGGGCGGCGTTGACGCATCGCGATCGGGCGCTGGCCTCGCACGTCGCCGAGTCCCCTGAGGAGAGACGCTTCATCGCCGAGGCGCAGGGCCCGCAGCGGGACCTCCTCGAAACGCTCGGCATTTGGAGCGATGATCTGTTGGCTGAGTACGGCAAGAACCGAACCCCGGTCGAGCACGTCGCGCCCGCGTTTCGGGCCGACCTGATCTCGGGCTCCAGGGCGATGACGCCCAGTGCGCCTCGCCTGGTCGTTCACCTGAATCAGCTCAGCGACCACGATCTCCACACCATTGCCGAGCTTGATGTGCATGTGGCTTATTGCCCCCGCGCCTCGGAGTACTTCCGTGCGCAGGAACACTTCGGGCCGCATCGATACCGCGAACTGCAATCGCTCGGAGTCAACGTTTGTCTCGGGACGGACTCCATTCTCAATGTCGATCCACGCGACGCGGATCGCCTGACACCGTTCGACGACGCGGCCCGACTCCACGTGCGCGACGGCGTCGCGGCATCCGAGCTGCTCCGCATGATGACGATCGCCGGGGCGACCGCGATCGGGGTTGACGCCACACTCGCGACCCTCGAGCCGGAGGCGATGCCCGCGGGGCTGATCGCGGTCCCGGCGGAGGCTTCGGAGCCGGAGGCGATGCTCGCCGCGGCCTTGCGGCGTGGATTGGCACCGAGGCTGATCGCTGGCCCGTTCTAGTGGCCTCACTACACTCGCCCGATGCTCACGCTCGGTGCATGGCTGCACAACCTGAGCCCGTTCGCCTGGGAGATCAGCGAGGGCTTTGGCCTGCGCTGGTACGGCCTGTCGTACGCCGCCGGGTTCGTCGTGGCGTATCTGCTGATGCGCACCCTCGCCGGGCGCGGGCTGATCCAGATCCCCAAGGACCGGGTCGCCGATGCGATGACACTGCTGATCCTGGGCGTGATTGTCGGCGGAAGGCTCGGGTACTGCCTTGTCTACGAGCCCGCGCTGCTCACCTCATTCTCCAATACGTTTCCCTTCTGGTCCTTCTTCGCACTCAACAAGGGCGGCATGGCCAGCCACGGCGGGATGGTCGGTGTCATCATCGCGTGCGCGATCATTGCCAAGGGCTTCCGCAACGAACGCGGCGAGCTTGTCGGCCGCACGTCGACGCTGCATGTAATGGACGTGATGGCCCTGTGCGCCACGCCGGGCTTGTTCTTCGGTCGCGTCGCCAATTTCGTCAACGGCGAACTCCTGGGCAAGGTCGTCGCGATGCCCGGGCAAGCCGCACCCTGGTGGGCCGTGCAGTTCCCGCAGGAGATGTTCTCCGCCTCGATGGACAAAGGCGGCCACCGGCCGCCGCTGACGGCGGAGCAGGCGATCGCGCTGCAGCGGCTGATCGACGCCCACCGCGGCACGGCCGCCACCGACGAGCAGGCGTTCCAGCGCGTCGTCGATCTCGTTCAGAAAGGCCCGGCAGAAACCAGCCGGCGCGTCGCCGAGCAACTCGCGCCGCTGATCTCGGCACGCCATCCGTCGCAGCTCTACCAGGCGCTGGCCGAGGGCCTCGTGCTCGGTCTGGCGCTTTTGATCATCTGGCGCGTGCCGCGTGCTCCGGGCGTCATCGCGTCGTGGTTCCTCATTATCTACGGCGTGCTCCGAGTCGTGACCGAGTTCTGGCGTTTGCCCGACGCCCAGCTCGCGGTGCAACGCATCGGCGGTCTTTCGCGTGGCCAGTGGCTCAGCGTGCTGATGGTGGTCGCCGGATTGGCGCTCTTGCGATTCTCGCTCACGCGGGTGAAGCGCGTGCCGGGATTGCTCGGCGGATGGGGAACCACGAATCCGGGTGCCGCGGCTTGACGGCTCGGCGTCAAGCCGTGCTGAACGCTCACTACGTCACCGCGCGGCTTGGCACAAAGCGGCCAAACCGTGGCACCCGAAAGCGGGTCATCCAATGATCGCGGTACACGGGAGGTTCGATTGCGAGTTTTGGTGACAGGCGGTGCGGGGTACATCGGTTCGCACGCGTGCGCCGTGCTGCTCAACGCCGGGCACGAGGTCGTGATCGTCGACAACCTCAGCCGCGGACACAAGCGGGCGGTGGACATCCTCGCCGCACGCGCTCCCGGCCGCGTGCGGCTGGTTCAGGCGAACCTGTCCGATGCCGAAGCCGTGCGCTCCGCGTTCGAGCCCGGCGTGGACGCGGTGATGCACTTCGCCGCGTTCGCCAATGTGGGCGAGGGCTCGGCCGATCCGAATCTCTACTACCGCAACAACGTTGCGGGCATCATGCCACTGCTCGAGGCGATCCGCGCCTTCCGCGTGCCGAGGGTGATCTATTCGTCGTCATGCTCGGTCTACGGCCAGCCGTCCGAGAGCATGATCCCCGTGCCCGAGACCGCGCCGCTCGGACCGATCAGTTCCTACGGCCGCACCAAACTCATCGGCGAGCAGATGCTCGGCGACCTCGGCGCCGCGATGAACGCCGCCGGCCAGCCGATCGCGCTCTCGTTCCTGCGATACTTCAACGTCGCGGGCTGCGAGGTTCCCGATGCCAGCGCCGCCGCCCACGGCCGCCTCGGCGAGGACCACGATCCCGAACTGCACCTCATCCCGCTCGTGCTCCGCGTTGCGCTCGGTCGCGCCAAGTCGATCAAGGTCTTCGGCACCGACTACCCAACACCCGATGGCACCTGCATCCGCGATTACATCCACGTCAGCGACATCGGGGCCGCCCACCTCGCCGCGCTCGAGCGCACGAAGCCTGGTGAGACGCTCGCGTGCAACCTGGGCATCGGCAAGGGCGCGTCGGTGAAGGAGATCATCAGCGCTGCTGAGCGGGTGACTGGCACGACGATCGCGACGGAAGTGGCGCCGCGCCGCGTCGGCGACCCGGCGCGGCTTTTCGCGAAGCCCGAACTTGCATTCTCGCGCCTCGGCTGGAAGCCGCACTTCACCGAAATCGAGAAAATCATCGAGAGTGCGTACCGCTGGTTCCGTGATCATCCGAACGGCATGCGATCCTGAATCGGGGCTCGGCTTCCCCGACCGGCCCGGACGGCGACAAACGCCGTGCCAAGCCAACATTTCGTCATGCACAGCCGCGCACCGCTCGAAGCAGAAGCGGTGGGTGCGTTGAATACCCACGCGGTTCAACGATTGGTGCCGGGCGGGTGCAATCCCGAATCACCCGGCGCTCGCCGTGCGAATCGAACTGGGTCGTTGATCCGGCCAGTCGTCGTTCTTCTCGCTCACCAAGGATCTCGCGTGTCGCTCGATGTGGTTGTCAGCCCGTATCACCTCACAGGCCGAGAAGCCCCGGCGGTGGCGGCGTTGCTGCTGGCGTCTCGAGCTGTGACGTTCCTGCCCGCGCCGCTCGCGGGCGCCGAGAAGGATGAGTTCCACCGCGCCGTCTCGATCTCGCCCCGCTATCTCAAGTTCATGGACTCGCTCCGCTGGACGATGCCTCTGTGGGAGACCGGCGTCATCGCCTCAGCCCACGAGGGGCACGACGCCGGCCGCGAGGTGCGTCATGTCTGTGACGTGCTCGTCGCCGATGATCGGTACGCCACGCTGCGATCGCTCACACGCCACGATTTGTTCGAGGACGAGAAACGCTATCTCGACGCGGTGTCGCACGACCTGCTCCGCGGCGGGCCCGATCCGGGCATCAGCCTCCCGGTCGCGGGCGGGATCGATCGCTTCGGCGCCCGGCACGCGCTGGCCGTCTGCCGCTCCGCCGCGACGTCGATCGCGCAGCGGGCCGAGGACCGCTTGGCCAAGCGGCTCTTTGCGATCGCGATTCCGTCGGTACTGCAGGGCGATGCCGGGCGCATCGACGTCATCCGCGAAGAACTGGCCGAGCCGCTGGATGAGCTGCGTGCCGCCATTGGCGAGGCGATCCGCGAGGCGTACCGCTCCGAGCCCGGCGAGGCGCTCGACCGCGAGATCATCGCCGACGTGGAGTTCGCGTCGCGTGCCTACGCGACGGCGTTCGAGGATTGTCGGGCCGAGTTCACAGCCGACGCCCGCGACGACGACGTGCGTCTGGTGCTGGGCACGATCACGCTCACCCTCGCGATGTTGCCGGTCGATGCCGTCCTGCGAAGCGGGCTGACCGCGATGCAGACTCTGACCGGCACGCCCAGCCGCAGAGCCAAGCCGGTCCGACGGGCGCTCCCCGGCGCCCTGGAAGGCGAAGTGCAATCACCCGCCGCCCTCGCGATTCGAGACCCGCTCGCGGGCCGATCCGTCGCGACCCTGATCATCAAGCCTTTGGGCCGCCCGCACGCCTGAAGCGGCGCTCCCTCCGAGCCGCGGGCTTCAGCCCGCGCGGTTTGTGCTCCAATCGCGCTGAAACCCAACGAGTCGTCGCGGCCAAACCGTCCTTAATGACTCGGGCGCTTCCACGCCCATCCCGCGCGGGCTGAAGCCCGCGGCTCGGGGTGCCGGCCAACACTTGCCCATGCATCCCACGCCCCCGCGCCGCGCCAACCGGCTCGCCGCGAGCACCAGCCCCTACCTCCTCCAACACGCCCACAATCCGGTGGACTGGTTTCCGTGGGGCGACGAGGCGTTCGCCGAGGCGAAACGCCGCGATGTCCCCGTGCTCGTGAGCATCGGCTACAGCACCTGCTACTGGTGCCACGTGATGGAGCGGGAGAGTTTCGAAAACGACTCGATCGCCGCGCTCATGAACGAGCGCTTTGTCTGCATCAAGATCGACCGCGAGGAACGTCCCGACCTCGACGACATCTACATGACCGCGACGCAGATCATGACCAGCCACGGCGGTTGGCCCATGACGGTCTTCCTCGACCCCGCTTCGCGCCAGCCGTTCTGGTGCGGCACCTACTTCCCGCCCGAGTCGCGACCCACGATGGGCATCCCCTCGCTGCCACAGGTGCTCACCAACATCAGCGCCGCGTGGCAGAAGCAACGCACGGACGTGCTGGAACAGGCCAGCCAGATCGGTACGATCGTGCGCGAGCGACTCAGCGGCGAGTCGGCAGCACCCGAATCGATCTCTGCCTCCAAGTGCGTCACCGAAGCTGTCTCCGGATTACTTCGTATGTTCGACCGCAACCACGGCGGGTTCGGCGGCGCGCCCAAGTTCCCGCAGCCGGTCTTCCTCGAGCTTCTCCTCGACGCCCGCGAGCGAGCCGGCTCGCCGCAGACCCGGGCCGCCATCGACGAAGCCCTCCGTGTCACGCTCGACAAGATGATGATCGGCGGCATGTACGACCAGATCGGCGGCGGATTCCACCGCTACTGCGTCGATGCCACGTGGACCGTGCCGCACTTCGAGAAGATGCTCTACGACAACGCCCAGTTGTTGAGCGCCTACGCCCGGGCGGCCGCGACCTTTGGTGACCCGGAGTACGCCCGCGTCGTTCGCGAGACCGCGGCGTATCTCCGCCGCGAGATGCGGCTTGCCGGCGGCGGTTTCGCCAGTGCGCAGGACGCCGAGGTCGACGCCCGCGAAGGCCTGAACTATCTCTGGTCGCCCGATCAGGTTCGCGGCACGCTCGAGAAAGCGGACTCCGACTTCGCGTGCCGCGTCTTCTCGCTGGATCTCGGCCCGAACTTCCGCGATCCGCACCATCCGCACGAACCCGGATCCAACGTGCTGCGCCTGCGGGATCGTCCCGAATCCATCGCGATAGAGCTCGCCGTGTCGGTTGCCGACTTCCATGCCCGCCGAGGCCGCATCGCCGCTGGCATGCTCGCGTCACGCAACACCCGCAAGCAGCCGCATCGCGACGACAAAGTGCTCGCCGCGTGGAATGGGTTGGCGATCCACGGGCTCGCCACCGCCGCCGAGTGCCTCCGCGATCCCGCGTTGCTCGAAGATGCGATTGCCGCCGCGACGTTTGTGCTCGGAACGCTCCACGGGCCGCGGGGGCTATGTCGCAGCTGGCGAAACGGCATGCGCGGCGGCGACGGATTCCTTGAGGACTACGGCGCGTGTGCGCTCGGGTTCGCGTCGCTGGCAAGAGCCTTGCGGGCCGTCGCACCGCAGCGTGCTGCAGATGTTGCGTCGTTTCAACGTGCCGCGGCAGATCTCGTCGCCGAGGCCGCGGCCCGGTTCGAAACTGGCGGGCGTTGGTTCGACACCGCGGCAGATCAGACCGATTCGTTCGTACGCACTCGTTCTCTTCACGACGGGGCCGTGCCGTGCGGCTCGTCGATGATGCTGTTGGCTCTGATCGAGCTCGCAGCAAGTAGACAGGCCGACGCGGCGCGTCACGCCAGCACGCTGCTCCGATCAATGCTCACATCGATCGATGAGATGCCGCTTGGCCTCGCCTGGGCGACACGGGGCCTCCTTCGTCTCGCGAGCGATCCAGCATTCGCGTTGTCCGCGCTGAAGCCGCTCGTGAGCGCTGATGCTGCCGCCGCTGGCGCCACCGCCGCCGAAAGCGAAAGCACCTTCACGCCTGTTGAGATCTACGCGGGAGCCGAACGCGTCGCGATCGCCAAGGACGCGCCCGCATCTCTTCGCGTCGCGCTCCGCATCGCCTCTGGCTATCACGTGCTGGCCGCGGATCCATGGATCGACGACCCAAAGGGCGCCATGCGGGGCCTGATCCCGCTCCGCGTGCACTTGCGAGGCGGCACCGGTATCGAGGCCTACGCCGACTATCCCGCGGGGACTCCGTACGCCGCTGCGAGCGAGGCCTTTGGCACGCCTCGCGTCTACAGCGACGAGGTCGACTTCGAGATCGCCCTCGAGCAGACGGGCGAGATCACCGGTCGTCCGATGCTGGCAATCACGTACCAGGCCTGCAGCGACCGCGCGTGCCTGCCGCCGCGGACGGTGGAACTCGACATTGCGATCGATCAGGCCAGCACGCCGTAACGACAAAGGTGGTCGCGCATCTGGGCTGCCGTGTCGCCGGTGTGATCGACTTGCTCCGCATGCCACCCGCACGCGCGAGCTGCCGCGATGTTGTCGGTGAGATCATCGAAGAACAGGATCGACTGCGGCGTGAAGCCTGTCTCGCGTTCGAACGCACGGTAGATCGAAGCCTCAGGCTTGGCGAGCCCGAGCAGGTGGCTCGCGTGGCGGTGCTTCAGGCGTCCCGCTGTCGGAAAGTGGGGGAGTCCCGAAACGTCCGGCTGTTGGCGGCGCCAGTGCAGTGCGTTCGTGTTGGACAGCATTGCTGTGTCCACCCGGGGCGATGCAATCAGATCCGCGACCAGCCGGTCCACGCCCGGGTACTCCTCGATCAGCCACGCGTCATGGATGCGTTCGAACTCCGCGGGCGAGTAGGTGCCGTTCATCGCCGCGCTCACGCTGTCGAGGAACTCCTCGCGGGAGAGCCGGCCGATCTGATACTCGTGCGCCAGATCGTGCCGCTGCTGCTTGAGCGCCGGCGCGTCGGTGCCGGTTCGAAGCTCCAGCCCCGCCCGGGTGACGCCCTCCTCGAAGCTTCGGCAGATCCGCAGGATCACGCCGCCCCAATCGAAGCACACGCAGCGGATCTCACCGGGCATGCTCAGTCTCCTGCTCATCCTCGCGATCGTCCTCGCCTTGGCCGTTCTTCATGATCTCGTCAAGCACGACCGTCGCGAACGCGCCCCGTGGCAGGTCGAATACGACCCGGATGTACGTGCCGTGCTCGTCCAGCCCCGCTTCGATGTCCGCGTCCGTCACCGGGACCCGCAGCGGGCGGCGTGCACCCTCGACCATGCCCGGAGCCTGCTCATCGAACGCGGCGAGCTGTTCCACCGTCAGCCCCGCGCTTGCGAGCGCCGCATCATCGAAGTCGGCGGCCCGGCCGCTCGCCCGTCGCATCGATCCGCTCCACATCGGGCCCGTCGGGCTGATCTCGAATGTGCGGAGGCGTTGCTCGGTGTCCGGAGCGACGATGACGCTCGCGTCGGCATCAAAGCACGCCCGGTTCTCGTGCTTCATGGCGACGTCGCCTTCGAGCAACCGGTCGAAGCAGCCAGCCTCGAGCCTTGCATCGAGCACGTGGTTGAAGAGCGCGGACTGCATGGCCGACAGGAAGAACCGCTTCGCCGTGCGATCCAGCGTGAGGATCGCCCGTCGTGGGTTGGCCCGCCGGGACAGCGCCCGAAGCACGTTGCGCTCCGGGTGTGCGGTGCGGGGCAGCGCCGCGAGCGCGTCGGCGTAGTTGCCGGCGAGAAAGAACTCCCGTGCTCTGGCGTGCGGCTCGCTCAAGTCGCCTTCCGGCGCCAGCAGCTCCCGCACGGCACCGTCGAAATCGCCCCGGATCATCGCCAGGCCGATGCGATGGTTGTTCATCGCTCGCCCGAATCGCTGCGTCCCGAAGCGGTTGGGCACGCCGCGCTCAACCAGCATATCGAGCGCTTTCTTCGCGCCTCGGATCTCGCCGATCCCGACATTCCGAATGCGGATGCTGAATCGATTACCGGCAAGGTGCCCGAGCCTGAGCTTGTTGTTGTGCAGGTCAGCCCACTGCACGCTCAAGCGTTCGTGCACCAGTTGCGGAAAGTCCTCGGGAGCTTTGCCGGGCGTGTGCACAGAGAAAACCTGTCGCGTGATCGCGTTGCGGTCCTTCATGCCCGCGAAGCCGATGGCTTCACGACCGACGCCGAAATGGCGGGCCAGGATGTGCACCACATCGAGCGTGGAGAGGCTGCGCTTCTCGATGAACATGTAGATGTGCTCGCCCGAGCCGCTGGGCTGATAGAGCGGCATTTCATCGACGAGGAAATCCTCGGGACGCTGCTTGATCGTGCCGCCGATGCCCGGCACGTCGTGCGTGACGTGGTGCGATGCGACCGCGCGGGGTGCAAACCCGGTGTCCATCACTCGTCCTCGTCCGGGTCGTGATCCGGATCTTCGGACTCACCTTCGGGATGCGGTTCTTTGCTCGCCGCTTCCAGCACGTGCTCCTCGACGTAGATCGGGACGCTCTCGGCCACGCCAATCGCGATGGCGTCGCTGGGCCGGCTGTCGATGTGCTGCACACCGCCGTCCGGCATCTTGACGTCCAGTGTCGCGAAGAACGTGTGATCGCTCAGGTCATTGATCGTGATCGAAACCAGTTCGCCGCCCATGGTGCTGATCACGTTCGCGAGCAGATCATGCGTCTGCGGCCGTTTGATCTGGATGCCCTTGAGCCGCCGCTCGATGGCCATCGCTTCGGGCAAGCCGATCACGATCGGAAACGAACGCACGTCATCGGCCGGAGTCGTCTCGTCGGCGACCTCACGCAGCTCGATCAACTGCATGTCGGTGAGCTCGCGGATCAGTATCCGGCTCAGTTCCATGCGCACGGCCATGACGTGTCCCTTCCGATCGTCCTCGCCCGCGAGCCCGCGGCCCGCACCTGAAGCTTCTGAATCGTCTGGCGCACGCCGCCAAAGTCAAACCGAGTTTCTTCACCGCCCGGCTATTCCCCTCGCCGACGCGCGTTGCGGGGTCGTGCCGGCCGGGAGGGGCCGCGAGCCTCTTCGCCCCGCCCGCGTCCGGTCGGGGCCTCTTCCTCTTCGGCCTCGTCCTCGGATTCCGCGATCGGGGTTCCGAGCTCCTCAAGGAGTGCGTGCGGAGCTCCGATGTCGGCAACAACCACGTCGCCCACAAATCCCTGGGCGTCGAACGCGAGCAATCCCGGCTTGAGCCCAACGAAGGTGACCGTGGTGCTCGCCCGAACGACGGCTCCCAACGCGGCTCCTGTGTCGGCATCGAGGCCGCTGGGAATATCGACGCTCAGAACATGAGCACCGCGCCGGCCGAGTTCGTTGATCGCGGCGATGATCTCCGCTCCCAGGCCCTCGACAGGTCGCGTCAGCCCGGTGCCGAACACCGCGTCGATCACGACCCTGGGCTTGCGAGCCGTTCCATCGGCGTCCGTCAGAATGCCGTCGATTGCGATCGCGCCCTTGTCGCCCGTGTACACGATCGGCAACTTCATCTTGCGGCATGCTCGTAATTGCACACCCGAGTCGCCCTTCAGGTCTTCCGCATCGCCGAGGACCACAACGCGAACGTCCACCCCAGCATTGGCAAGGTGGCGTGCGACGGCGAGGCCGTCGCCGCCGTTGTTGCCCGGCCCGCAGACAATCAGAACCAAGGGATCGTTCACGCTCTCGAGCTCCTCGAGCGTGGTCTCGGCGACGTGCACGGCGGCATTTTCCATCAGCACGATTGTCGGGATGCCAAAGTCGCTCACGCACCGCCGGTCGATGGCACGCGCCGCATCGCGCGTAAGCAGATAGACCGCGTCGCCGGAGCGGAGCACCGTGCTGCGAGTCTCGCGAACGCGTCGAGCCATGGCGAGAGTGTACGAGTCCGAACCGGCGGTGGCCGTGGGTCGCGAACCCCGTCTCCGGCGCGATGCCCTCGGTGATCGCGCGATAGCCTTCCGCGTGCCGTCGATCACGGACATCTTGCTTTTGGCGACCTCGTGCGTCTCGATCGCCGCTGCGTGTTGGTGGTCGGTGGCGATCGCGAAGATGTGGCTCACTCGCCGGGCTCTCGGTGTGTGCGACGAAGGGTTGTCAATGCCGGCCTCGAATCGGAGCGTTGCCGTGTTTGTGCCGGCGCACAACGAGCAAGCGGTCATCGGCGTCCTGATCGACTCTCTCCGCGCACAAGATCATCCGAAGTGCCGGTTCATCCTGGCGCTGGATCGCTGCACCGATGAGACTCGCGCTGTCGCGTACCAACGGGTCGCCGCGGACGCTCGCTTTGTGATCCATGAGATTGACGCCTGCCCGGATGGGTGGGCGGGAAAGGTTCACGCACTGCACAGCGCCGTCGAGGCCCACGCTGGTGACGCTGAGCTGCTGGTCTTCGCCGATGCCGACACGATTCTGCATCCGGGCTGCATCCGCGCCACCGACGCGATCGCCGCGGCGCGCTCGCTCGACATGCTTTCGCTTCTGAGCACGCTGACGTACGACCAGCCTTTCGAGCGACGCGCGCAGGCTCTGTGCGTCTTCGAGCTCGTCCGGCGCTATCCGCCTTTGCGGGCAAGCCGTGACAGTGACCGCCGCCCCTTTGCCAACGGGCAGTTCATGCTCTGGACCCGCTCCGCGTACGAGCGCGTCGGCGGCCACGAAGGCTTTCGCACCGAGTTGCTCGAAGATATCGCGATGGCCCGAGCCGTGTGGCGTGAACGGCTGCGGACGCACGTCATCCCCGCCGGAGCGATGCTGTCGTGCCGGATGTATCCCGATGAACAAGCGTTCCAGCGCGGCTGGCAACGCATCTTCATCGAGAGCGCGAACCGCAAGCCCAGACGTCTGGACAACTGGGCGGCAACGGCGATCGCGCGCGGCAGCATCGTTCCCGGGCTGCTCGCCGTCTTCGTCGCACACGCCGTCGTGTCGCTCTTGATCGGTGCCCAGGGCTCGGCGTGGATTGCTCTCATCGCCGCCGTTGTCGCCTTGTCTCTATGGCTGGCTGGTGTCTGGCTCTTCCTTGTGAATGCGTCGGTGCCGCGACAGCACCGCCTCGCGGTGCTTCTGCAATGGCCTGTAGGGAGCGCGGTCACCGCGCGAATCCTCCATGCCGCGGCGGCGGCCTTGCGGGGCCGTCGGTCCACCGTCTGGGCCGGAATGTCCTACGACCGACCCGCCCGCTGACCTGACGGATCTATCCGCAATGGCGGATCGATGCAAGGCGTACGATTCTGCTGATCCCGCGGATCGAAGTCCGCGGCTTTCCATGGCTTCGGAGCAATCCAACTCGTCGTTGCTGATCGGCGTGGTCGTCTCTGCGGCCACGCACGTCGCGGCGTTGTACGCGCTGCGATTTGTCGACGTTGAGCCGGCTTCGAAGGTATCGCTCGCGGCGTTCAACCCGAACGGCCCGTCCGCCGCCAGCCCGCTCGCCGCTCCGCTGCTGGCCCCGTTGCCGGTGCCCGAGCCGGCGGAGTTGGAGCAGCCCAAGCCCCCGGAACCAAGGAAGCCTCAGGATCTTGATCAGACGATCACGTTCGGCGACGACCGTTCCACGATCGAGAGCATGACTTGGCTCGGCACCGATGAACCGACGACGCCCTCGGGTCGCCTCGGCGAGGTCGATCAGGCGGCTCTCTCGCCCAAACCCGGCGAAGAGGGAACGCCGGGCTCTCCGGTGGTCGCCACGGTGCCGTCGATGGAATTGCCGTCTCCGGGTTCTACCGCCGCGCCACAGCCGGGAGCACCCGCTCCGCGCGCGGAGGTGCCGACGCCCCCGGTCGCCGAGGCGCCCGCGCCCGAGGCCTCCGCGAAGCCAGCCGCACCGATTGACCCGGCTCTTCCGCCCGACCCCGCGGCTGAGAAGGTCGTGAAACCCAAGGACGCTCCGCTCCCGGCGCCGAGCGAGAAGATCCTGCCCACGCCGGGCAGTGCCGACCCGCCCGCGACGAAGCCCGACCCCTTGAGTGACGCTGCCGGGCAGGGCGGCGCAACTGATCCGAAGAACCCGGCGAAGGAGACGCCGGAAAAACCAGCCGACGCTGAGCGTCCCGGCGATAAGGTCGAGCCTTCAGACACGGACGGCAAGGCCAAGGACCCCAAGGCTGCCGGCAAGTCCGACACGTCGGAGACGGACAAACCGAGCGATGAGAAGGGCGAGGGCGCGACCGAAGCGTCGCCTCCAGCTCCGAAGACCGACGCGACGAACCCGGATGAACTGGCCAAGGACAGCAAGTCGCCGGAAGCCAAGCCCGAGACGCCAGCGCCTGCGGTGCCCAACCCCGGTGCGCCCGCCGACGCGCCTCCGGCCGATACTGCGCCGCCCGCGACTGGTTCGCCATTGGAAGGCCGCGGCGACGGCGGCCAGAACAGATTGCCCGGGCGCGAGTCCGAGCAGGAATCCGAGGCGTTCACATCCAAGCCGGTCACGATTCCGATGCGCGACGCAACGGTGCAGGCGGGCAAGGGGCTCAGGATCATCACCCGCCGCGCCGTGTTTACCAACACAACCCTGGTGACCCAGGCGCCGCGTGACACCCTCATCCGCATCCGCTTTCAGCGCGACGGCAGCGTGAAGCGGGCCGATTTCGTCGAGGGCGGCACCACCGGCAACCCGAACATCGACGAACCGATCCGGAACGCCGTCTACCGATGGCGTGCTTCTGGAAAGGATCTCGAGAAGCTCGTGCCCGGCGATACGTTGTCGGTGGTCGTACGTATCACCTTCCGTTGAGAAGACATCTTCTGTCAGAACGAACGACGTCGGCCCATCGGGCATCGCGACGAGCCCGACGTGTCTTGCAGATCGATCTCAGCATCGGATGCGAACCTCCGGGCCCGTTCGGTCGATATCGTTCTGCCGTGACCGCTCGAATGTCAGAACTTGGATCGAAGCAAGCCGCCGCGTTCTTCGCTGCGGCGACGATCGCGTCCTGCGCGTTCGCCGCGAACAGCCGCCCTGCCCCGACGAACGCGGTCGCCAAACCCATCACCAAGTCGGTCCAGCCGACGCTCAGACCCGTGGACCCCGGCGTCGCGGATGTCGATCCATTGGGCACCACCGGACGCGTTCTGCCCACGGACCTGCGCCAGCCGGCGAACTTCGATCGCGTCTATGAGGTCGAGCTCGACGGCAAGCGGTTCTTCGTTCGCGCCCACGGCGGGGTTTACGCGGTATTTCCCCGCTCGGACTATGTGCAGACCCGCGGCGGCGTGGTTCCGATCGTTCCCGCGGGCACGGTCTATCACCTCGGCTCGCTGCCCAAGACCGAGTTCGATCCGGCGCACCAAGACGAGGCAACGCTGAACCCCGCGAACGCAAAGCCCGCACGACCGGCGCGACGCGACGATTCCGCACCGTCCAATGCTGCGCCAATGCCCGAGTCCGCTGCCGCGAGGCCCGCACCCGCGGCACGTTCGAAGCCCGCGCTGCGTCAGAACACAGACCCTCCGCTGTCGGACGCTGCTCCGCCTGTGGCAAAGGGCCCGGAAGGGTCGTCCATCTGGAGCAGCGACATGCTTCGGGTGAGTCGCACCGGTGAATTGCTTGACAAAGCCCGTGCGGCACGCCATTCCGAGAAGACGACCACGCCGCGAGCTAGGCTGCTCGCCGAGCCAGCGGCAGGTCAGCAGGCCGCCGCGAGCGAACCCGCGAAATAGGGCGTCAGATTACTGCGTCGATGCGTTGCCGCGCAGAGCCTCGCGCCCCATCGGCATCTCGAATCGATCTCGGGTGTGGCAGTATGCCATGCCGCCCATACGTCCGATCGCGTCAAGCGTCGCGGGATCGATGTGCAGGCGTTCGTTCACGGCGTCGTCACGGACGTAGACGCTTACAACTTCGCCGATCACGATGTTGCCCGCGCTCGGCGCCGCGCCATTGGTCCGGATGACCTGCTTCGTCACGCACTCGAACGCAACGGGCGACTGCTCCACTCTTGGCGGCCGGACCCTCGCACTCGAGCGAGGTGTCAGACCGGAAAGTGCAAATTCGGATTCGTGCTCGGGCAGCGGCTCCGCGCACGCCGCCATCTGAGCCGCGATCGACGCCGGCACGATGTTCACAACGAACTCGCCTATGCCGCCCTCTCCCTCCGGCTTGGCATTTCGGAGCGAGTCCTTTTCGGTGCCGTCCGTTTTGTTTGCGGGGCAGAAGAGCAGCGTCATTGGGTTCGAGCCGACGCCGGCGAAGAATGAGAACGGGGCGAGGTTCGGAACGCCGGATCGAGAAACCGTCGAAACCAACGCGATCGGACGGGGCACAATGGCTCCGATCAAGAGCTTGTAGCGGCTGGTGGGGTCAAGCGACGAGGGATCCAGGAGCATTGGGCGAGGGTACGGCCGAGGCTTCGCGAGAAGCCCGTCAAGGGCCATGTCAAGGCAGTCTGGGCGGGTGTCCGCTGCGGTCCGATGGGTGTCATGCCGTCGGACGCACTCGATCGGGGGGCGACTGTGGCTTGGTTTGCGTCCCGATGACGTGCGACAAAGTTCGCGTGGATCATCAGTTATGGTGACAGGAACCCGTCCGGAAAATGCGTATTCGTGTTTTGATAGGTAGTCTTCGGACCTCGGAGCCGTGGGTTCGGCTTGCAACCCGCAAAATCTCGTGCATCTTTGGAGTGAGCAGAGATTAGGTCTTGATTCTTTCGGTACCGCCTGCGATACTGCTTGTCGCGGGCACGAGAGAGCCCGTACGTGGGTGTCGCTGCGCGACACGCACATTCTAAGAGTGGAGGAGAGAAAGAGATGCGTCCCATGAAGACTCTTGCGATCGTTGCGGCCGCTGCCGCTGGCACGATGACCGCGGCTCAGGCTGCGACTCTCGTCACCTTCGGGTACAACAACCTGGAAGGCAAGTACACCGCCGTCAACGCCAACATGGGCACCTACTCGGCCAAGGCCGTGGACCAGGGCGTCGGTGGCCTGCAGACCGACGGTTCGGTCGCCCGCCTCGTCCCGGGTGCGGGCGTGGCCAAGTTCGCCGCTGGCTTCAAGAGCCTGCCCACCCTCGCGAACTTCACGATCTCGATCAGCTTCATCCGCAGCAGCGCCACCGCTGGCAACGGCGCTGGCAGCTTCACCGCCACCGACGCTCTCGGCAACACCGTCAGCGGCAACATCGCTGGCATCTGGAGCCTCCAGCCCACGATCGGCATCGCCTTCAACGGCGTGCTGAGCAACGTCAACATCACGTCGAACGCGACGTTCACGGGCACCGATCCTTCCAGCACGAACTGGAACACCAACCTGCCCGCCCCCGCCCCCTACACCGGCGCTGTGACCCAGTTGGTCTTCAACAGCACCAACATGTTCAACAGCAGCTTCGACAACATCGCCACCCAGGTGAGCGGCCAGATCGTTCCCTCGGCCGGCAGCATGGCCCTCTTCGGCCTCGGCGGCCTCGTCGCCGCCCGCCGTCGTCGCGCCTAATCCTGCGACTAGTCCGACCACTCAAAGGGCTCGCACGTCAGTGCGGGCTCTTTTTCTTTTTGGCAGTGGGGCAGTGGGCGAGTTAGAGAGCCACGGCCCCGCGACGCCAACGGCGGGGGCGGCGCCTTCCAGGCCCCGCGCACGTGATCTCTGCACCTCGTACGCTCACGCCGTGGCCGACACCCGCGCTCAAACTTGGTCCGCACTCCTCGCCGGCTGGACCGACTTCGCCCGCTCCGCCGCCGCGCTGCCCAAGAGCGGCGACGCTGGCCTGCTACGTCGCAGCGTCCCCGCAATCATCGGGCTGCAGGCGCTAACCCACGCCCTCCGCGAGATCGACACGCTGCCCTCCGCCGAGTACGCCCCCGGGGTCGATCGCGCCTCTGTCGGCGTGCGCACGCTGGTGCAGGAGCTGCACGCGATCTGGCGCGGCGAGCCCATGCCCGAGGCCCTCGCCGAGGTCATCGCCGACGCCCGCGATCACCTCGACATCGCGTCGTCCTCCGGCGTCGAGTTCGTGCCTGTTGACGATCCCTACCAGGTGCCCGCGATCGACGCCGCGCTCATCGAGCGGTGGATCCGGGACTACACCATCGACGGCGAGCTCTGGCTCGCGCCCGCGTCGCTCGTCCTGCGTGCCTCGCTGCCGGTCTGCTTCCTGAAGGAGCCATCGGGCCGCCCGCCCGCGGCGGCGCTCGTGGGAGCGATCACCGACGCTCTGCCGGGCTGCCTGTGGCGCCGCGTGCCGCGGATGAGGCAGGTCTATCAGACGCTCGATGCCACCGGCGCGGTCAAGAGCTTTGTGGTCAAACCGATGAACGAACTGCCGGTGGGCAGGCCGCTGATGCGTCAGGTCGTGTCGCGGGGCGTCCTGTTGGATGCGGTTAACGCGCCCGCCGCCACGCTGTAGGTTCAGGCCCATCGCCGCCACTCGAAGGTGGCACCGTATCGCCGGTCGCGTCGTGCTCAGAACTCGCGGTTCCGGTGGATCCGAGGCTTCCTCGCGGGCTCGGCAGGCTCGGCGTTTCGTGCGACATCGCCGACGCTCTCACCTAGAATGGCCCCCTTCCCCCGGCGTACCTCTGGGCACGCCGCGAGGGCCAACTTCCACCGCGGCAAGCCGCCGCGAAACACGCACGTCCTGCACTCGGAGACTCTCATGCGTCGCGCGAAAATCTCGATCATCGGCGCCGGCAACATCGGCGGAACCTGTGCGCACTGGGCCGCGGCCAAGGAGCTGGGCGACATCGTCCTGCTCGACATCCAGATCAAGGACAAGCCCGAGCTGCACATGCCCAAGGGCAAGGCGCTCGACCTCTCCTGCTGCGGTCCGATCGAGAACTTCGACAGCAAGATCACCGGCACCTTCGACTACGCCGATATCGCCGACAGCGACGTGGTGGTCATCACCGCCGGCCTGCCCCGCAAGCCCGGCATGAGCCGCGACGACCTCGTGCAGGTCAACGCCGGCATCGTCAAGAACGTCAGCGAGAACGTCAAGAAGTACGCCCCCAACTCGATCATCATCGTCGTCAGCAACCCGCTCGACGCGATGGTGTACGTCGCGTGGAAGACCACCGGCTTCCAGGCCCACCGCGTGCTCGGTCAGGCCGGCGCCCTCGACGTCGCCCGCTACAAGACCTTCCTCGCCATGGAGCTTGGCGTCAGCGTCGAGGACATCCAGGGCCTGCTCCTGGGCGGCCACGGCGACGACATGGTCCCGCTCCCCCGCCTCACCAGCGTCAACGGCATCCCCGTCAGCGACCTGCTCCCAGAAGCCAAGATCCAGGCCTGCGTCGACCGCGCCAAGGTCGGCGGCGGCGAGATCGTCAAGCTGATGGGTACCAGCGCCTTCTACGCCCCCGCCAGCGGCACCATCGAGATGGTCGAGGCCATCGTCCGCGACAAGAAGCGGGTCATCCCCTGCGCCGCCTGGTGCGAGGACCAGTTCAACGTCAAGGCACAGAACGGCGGCAAGGGCCTCTTCGTGGGCGTCCCCTGCGTCCTGGGCAGCAAGGGCGTCGAGAAGGTGCTCACCTTCAAGATGAACGACACCGAGCAGAAGTTTATGAACGAGTCGATCAGCCACGTCAAGGACCTGATCGCCGCGACCGTGAAGCTCTTCCCCGAACTGGCCTGAGTGCATCCCCGCGGGGGCGACCATTTGCCAATGTCCGAGAACTTTTGTTCAAGGGCTGACGGATTTCGGCCGAACTCTGGCCCGTCGCGGCGCGCTCCAACGCATCGCAAGGAAACTTCATCCATGAACACCGACCGCTCCACTGCTTCTCGTCTCGCCTGGTTGCTCTCCGCCGCTGTCGTGGGCGGCTGCACCCCCTTCGCCCTCGCGTCGGAGGATCCCAAGCCCGCAGGCCAGCCAGCCAGCCCGGAGGTCGCTCCCAAGCCGGTCGAGGAGCCCGAGGTCAAGCGTGGCCCGCTTGCGCCGATCACGTGGTCCGATCCGGAGATCGAGCGTCTGTCGAAGATGCTCGTCGGCACTTGGAAAACGACGGTGACGTCCAAGGCCGGCACGCCCGAGGAGGAGAAGGTCGACGTCGCCCTGTGCGTCACCCGGGTGCGCTGCGAGGATGTTCCCGATCTGCTCTACGCCGAATCGTCCCGCATCGATTCGATGCAGGCTCCGTATCGCCAGGCGTTCTATCAGGTCTACAAGTTCAAGGACGGCTATCGCCTGCGCACGTACGAACTCGCATCGCAGATCGGCGGCGCAATGGTCGGCTGGTGGACCAACGCGGACGTCTTCCCGCCCGTTCGCCGAAAGGATCTGATCGCGACCATCGACATCGATCTGAAGGTCAGCGGCGACGCCTTCACGGGCAAGACGCCGTATCCGTTCCCGACCGGCCGCGGCGGGGCGGTGGAGATGACCAGCGAGGTCGAGGTCGGACCGAACTCGTTCAAGACCGGCGACCGCGGGTTTGATGAGAAGGGCAACCTGGTCTGGGGCGCGAAGGAAGGCGACGCGTGGACATACGCCCGCTTCGAGCCGCCGGTGAAGACCTGGACCGCCGACGGCAACGTTTTCGTGGTCGAGTTCCGCCGCGGCAACGATGAACTCGTCTGCCAGAACAACGACGCGATCACGGTGCACTATCTGGGCTTCCTGCTCAGCGGCTTCCGCTTCGACAGCTCGCTCGACCGCGTGCCGCCGAACCCGCTCAGCTTCTATGTCAACAACGCGCAGGTGATCCCCGGCTTCGTCCAGGCCCTGCTCGGCGCCAACGCGGGCACTGTCCGTCGTGTCTACATCCCGTGGGAGCAGGCCTACGGCAAGTACGGCAATGTCCGCAACCGCATCCCGCCGTACTCCGATCTCTACTTTGATTTCGAGGTCATGCGTCTTCGTCGTCCCGATCCGAGCGAGATCAAGGACAAATCGTTCCCGGTCACGATCAAGGACAATCCGAAGATCCAGGACCAGTTGCAGCCCATCGGCCCCGACGGCAAACCCATGCCGCGGCAGGATGCTCCCCCGGCCCAGCCGAAGCAGTAACGATCCTCTTTCAATTGCAGTCACCAGTCGGCCGGGCCCTGTGTCCGGCCGACTATCGTTTTGCGTCCCGTGCATCAACCGCGGCACCGAGGCCGCAGCAGTCACCATGAACGAGAAGGATCTCTACAGCATCTTGGGTGTGTCTCGATCCGCGTCCGCCGACGAGATCAAGAAGGCGTACCGCGGCTTGGCGCGCAAGCTCCACCCCGACGTGAACAAGGCCGCCAACGCCGCGGCTGAGTTCGGGAAGGTGCAGGAGGCCTACGACGTTCTCTCTGACGAGAAGAAGAAGCGGTACTACGACCAGTTCGGCGTTGCGCCCGGCTCGGCCGCGGGCGAGGCCGGCGCCGGACCGCACGGCAGTGGGCACGCCGGTTGGGGCCCCGGCGGCTTCGGCGGGCAGAACGTCCGCGTTGATGGGATGGACCTGGACCCGGAAGAGATAGGCTCCATGTTCGAGTCGTTCTTCGGCCGTAGCGGAAGCGATCCGTTCGCCCGCGGGCCGTTTGCGGGCGGACGCCCCGGGGGGCGTGCATCTGCGGCGCAAAGGGCCCGCACGCCCGAGCCGCTCGAGCACGAGGTGCTGATCAGTTTCATGACCGCCGCGATCGGCGGCAAGGAAGATGTGCGGCTCGTCACCGACGACAAGCCGCGGACGATCGAGGTGAACATTCCCGCGGGCGTGCGCGAAGGTCAGCAGCTCCGCGTCCGCAAGGGCGCAGGCGAGCGCGACGTGGTGATTACCGTGAAAGTGGGGGAGCACCCGCGCTTCCGCCGCGGCGACGCGAACGACGTGCTGGTGGACCTGCCGCTGAATCTCGCCGAGGCGACGCTCGGCGCGACCGTGCCCGTGCCGACGCTGGACGGCGACGTTGAACTCACCGTCCCGCCCGGAACGCCGAGCGGTGCCAAACTGCGACTGCGCGGCAAGGGCATCAAGCCCGCGAGCGGGACTCCCGGCGATCTCTTCGCCGTCATCAAGATTGTGACGCCCAAGCCCGCGACGCTCTCCGCCGCGGAGGTCGCGACGCTTCGAGCGATCGGGGCGAAGCAGGGCGATGTGCGGCAATAGCGCACGGAGCCCCTCGCCTCCTCTCCCCGCTTGCGGGGAGAGGACGACTTGAGGCGAAGCCTCGAGTCAGGTGAGGGGACTGCGGGTACCTCGACATCAGCGGCGCACGTGCGCCCCTCGGCCCCACCCCGATCTCGCTGCGCTCGACCACCCCTCCCCGCTTCGCGGAGAGGGGAGTGCGGCTAGCGCTTCAGCCACCCGAGCAACTTCTTGCGATCCCACGCGTTCACGCACGACGCCGCGGTCAGGCCGCCGCGGCGGGCGGTGAGCACGCCGTAGCGGAGATTGTCGAAATCGGTGATGTCGTGATCATCGCAGTCGATGGCGATCGCGCAGCCGCCCGCGACGGCCATGCGGACGTGCGTGTCACGCAGGTCCAGTCGCATCCAGTGGGCGTTGATCTCGAGGGCCGTGTCGTGCTCCTTGGCGGCGGCGATAAGCGTCGCCATGTCGGGCGCGAGCCCATTGCGGCGGTTGATCAGCCGCCCGGTCGGATGCCCGAGGATGTGCACCATCGGGTGCTCGATCGCCTTCAAGAGCCGCTCGGTCGCGGTCTTGGGGTCTTGCGACAACGCGACGTGCGGGCTAGCGACCACGACATCGAGTTCCGCGAGCAGGTCGTCGTCGTAGTCGAGCGTGCCGTCGGAGAGGATGTCGACCTCGCTGCCGGCCAGCACCTTGATGTCGATCCCCTCGTCGGCGAGCTGCTTGTTCAGCTGCTTCACCTGCTTGATCTGGTCTTTCAGCCGCTCGATCGAGAGGCCGTTGGCGACCGCGGAACTCTTGGAGTGATCGGTAACGGCGATGCTGTGGAATCCGCGACGGTGGGCCTCCATCACCAGTTCCCGCATCGACATCTTGCCGTCGCTCGCCGTGGTGTGAGCGTGCAGCTCGCTCTTGATGTCGGCGAGCTCGATGAGCTTCGGCAGCGTGCCTTGTTCGGCGAGCGCGACCTCGCCGACGCTCTCGCGCGATTCCGGCGGCACCCACGCGAGGCCGAGCTTCTTGAACACGTCTTCCTCCGTCGCCGCGGCGACGGCCTTGGCCCCGCGGTGCTGGGGCGGAACGTCGGTGGTCTTGTCTTCTTTGAACAGGCCGTATTCGTTGAGCGTCATGCCCTGCGCCAAGGCCCTTTGGCGCAGGACGACGTTGTGGTCCTTGCTGCCGGTAAAGTACATCCACGCGGCACCGAACGAGCCCTCGGGCACGAGCCGCACGTCGACCTGAATGGTCGGCTCGGCCGGCTGCTGATCCGCGCCGCCCTTCCAGCGAGCGGTATGGATGTTGATCGCGCAGCGGACCGACGCCTTCGTTGCCCCCGCGACGATGATCTGGCGAACCTCCGGCAGCTTCGTGAACTCTTCGAGGATCGGGTGCACCGTCTTAGCGCCCGGATCGAACGGCCCCGCGGTGCAGACGAGAAAGTCGAGATCCGCGATCGTGTCGCGCCCGCGCCGAAGCGAGCCCGCGATCTCCACCCGTGTGATTCTGAAGGTTGCGTGTTTCTTCGCGAGCGCCAGCAGCTCGCCGCGGAGACGCTCCGCCAGCGGCATGGCTAGTCCGATCGGCGTCCTTCGCGTTGCTTCCTCACCCAGCGCGATCGCGGCCTTGATCTTCTCGACCGCCTTCTCGCCCATCCGCGGCAGCGTCAGCAGCGAGCCGTCGTCGATCGCTTTCTGCAGGGCCGCGAGGTCGGCGATGTTCAGCGTCTGCCACATCGCCCGCACGGTCTTGGGGCCCAGGCCTGGTAGCTCCATGATCTGCCGGAGCCCCGCGGGAACCTGTGCCGCGAGCTCCTCGTGTTCCTTCATGCGTCCGGTGGCGCAGAACTCGACAATCTTGCTAGCGATCTTGTCGCCGATGCCGTCAATCGCGACCAGCGCGGCCTTGTCCAGCGTCTCCACCGGCTTGTCCAGCGACTCCACCACCCGCGACGCACGGCTGTGCGCGATCGCCTTGAACTGGTTCTCACCCAGGAGCTCCAGCAGCGTCGCCATATCCGAAAGCAATGCGGCCACCGCCTCGTTCTGACTCATACGCAAGGCTACGAGCCCCGGGCGAGGGGCGTTCGACCAGAGCCTCAGCGCGATCGTGATTGCGTGCTTCAGTGAGCCGGGGCGTCCCCGCCCCGGCGCGGTTGCTCTGGGGCGCGAAACTCACTTCCAAAGTCGGAAAGTCATTTCACCGCGGAGGACGCAGAGAGCGCGGAGAAAACTTGGGACTCGGGAGAAGGCAATTGACCACGGAGAGCACGGAGAGCACGGAGAACACGGAGAGATAACGAACTGGAAAGAAAAGACTGTGGGTGTTCGATTGGAGGGTCTTTGCCCCTTCATCGCTCCACGTCATTCTCTCTCTGTGTTCTCCGTGCTCTCCGTGGTGAATGCCTTTTCTCCCCTGCTTCCCTCCGCGATCTCCGCGTCCTCCGCGGTGAAAGCTCTTCCCGCAGCGAAACCCAACCGCACGGGGCGAGGACGCCCCCGCTCGCTTTGATCGTCATCGTCTCACGGAATCCTGCCCGCAGCCCGCTTCAGGCCTTCTTCTTCCGCGCCGGCACCGCCTGCGGGCCGAAGGTGGCGAAGAGCGCATCGCACTTGGCCGCCAGGTCGAAGTCCTTCATGGTGATTCCGCCCGCATCGTGGGTGCTCAGTGTGAGCGTCACTTTGTTGTAGCGGATCAGGATGTCGGGGTGGTGCTGGTTCTTCTCGGCGGCCGCGGCCACCTTACCGACGAACCCCATCGCCTTCACGAAGTCGGAGAACTGGTACGTCCGCTGGATGGTCTCGCCGGTGTCGCCCCATTCGGGAACGAGTTTGATCGCGTCCGTCACCTGGGCTTCGCTCAACTTGGTCGCCATCCGGTCCTCCGTGCCCGACCCCGTTTTCGCTCTCTCGTCGCCGCCCCACCCGCCCCACCCGCCCCAACCCAACGTGCTCTCGGGATC